>JFJP01027351.1_pt1 | contig 22818 bp, 15 predicted proteins | sample 431651 | NCBI WGS metagenome assembly JFJP01 (sample SAMN02602958, study PRJNA72255) | Microbial mat metagenome, whole genome shotgun sequencing project. | biome: fresh water; feature: sink hole; material: water; isolation source: purple microbial (photo- and chemosynthetic) mats found in...
ATTACAGTTTCACCGACAATAACACAATACAATTCACCTTCGCTATGACAAAAAATACTGGCTGGTTAGCTATGGGTTTCGGTTCTAATCAAACGAAAATCGATTTGATAAGAGTTTATATGGATGGTGGCACTGCAAAAGCTGATGATCTCTATTCTTCTAGTGATTTCGTTTATTCTTTGGATACAGCTTTAGGTGGAACAGCTGATGTAAATCTTGTGAGTGGAACCCGTGTTAATGGGTTTTTGAATATTACGGTTAGTCGACCATTAAATACGAATGACATTTATGATTTTACGATAGTAAATAATACCACAATAAAAACTCTCTTTTTGATAGCCACTGTTGATGATATTACAACAAAATATGTCACTCAAATTCTAGCAAATTCCTATTTGACTTCAACTCAAATATGCCATACAAAATGCCAATTGGGGTGTTCTGGGCCTGAAATAACCGATTGCACATGTCCAGCAGGCTACTATTTCATAACTTCAAACAGCAGTTGTGGTGCCTGCATCAGCAATTGTTCGCATTGCTCTGATAGTTCGAGTTGCATCACTTGTTTTGCCAATTATTTTCTTCAAACTAATCCTCTTCAATGTACACTTTGTCAAGATGGCAACCAATTTCTTGATCAATCGATTGGAACCTGCACGATTTGCGATACAAATTGTGAACAATGTTCATCTGATATCGCTTGTCTCACCTGCCTTTCAGGATATCGATTAGATTCTTCTCAATTATGCAGGGCTTGCATTGCAAATTGTAGTGAATGCACGACTGACACTGATTGCAAGATTTGTAAAGCTGAATTTTATTTTAACTCAATTTCAAAAAAATGCGAAAGCTGCTCAAAAAATTGCAAAGTTTGCACAAATCAAACTACTTGTACACAATGTTTAAATAATTTCTATTTTTCTGGTGCTGATTGTGTAGCTTGCAATTCTTCAGGACAATTACAGCAAGGAATCAATGATGGATCAGGCACCTGTGAAAATTGTGTGAGCAATTGTTTGAGTTGCTCTGAAAAAACAAAATGCACGCAATGTCTTGACGGTTACTTAAATAGTGGAGACAGCTCGACCTGCAATAAATGCACAGTGAACAATTGTAAAATATGTAATCCAGTCAGTGAGTGCACAAATTGTCTGGATGGATTTAACCTGATTTCAAATACTTGTCAAAAATGCTCTATTTCAAATTGTTTAACTTGCGACTCAACATCACAGGAATGCGTTAAATGTAACTCAACTTATAGTTTATTTAAAGGAAAATGCACATTTTGCAATATGTCTAATTGTGCTTATTGCAATGAAAATAACTCAAAAATTTGTGTTTATTGTGCTGATGGATATTATTTGCAAGAGAATGGGTTATGTGCTCAAGGAACTGTATCAAATTGTTTAGTTCCTTGGGGAGAAACAAGTTGTGTTTCTTGTGCTTCGAACTTTGATTTATATCAGAATAACTCCTGTTTACAATGCAGTGTCTCAAATTGCAAGAGCTGCAGCTCAAATAACATTTGTGATAAATGCAATTCTCAATATTTGCTTCAAAATAATCTGTGTTCGAAATGCATAGCAAATTGTGATTCCTGCTCAGATCTGAAGACTTGCTCATCCTGTTCAACAGGTTATTATTTGAATTCAGAAAAGACTTGCTCTAATTGCTCTGTTTCTCAATGCGGAATTTGTAGCACAGATCCCACATCTTGTGATCAGTGTTTAATAAGTTATGCTCTTTCTTCAGATAAAAAAAAATGTTCTTCCTGTTCTGATTTGAATTGTTCGACTTGTTCAAGTGCAGCAACTTGTATTGTCTGTAAAACTGGTTTTTATTTAGATTCGAATGTTTGTAAAGTTTGTCCTCAAGAAAATTGTGAAAGTTGTAGCTCAAATATTAAATGTGATACTTGCTTGACCGGATACTCCCCTAATTCCGATCAAACCAGCTGTTCCTATTGTCCTTTCGAAACATGTAGAAGATGTGACAAAGATTATCAATGCAACAACTGCAAACCTGAGTATTTTTTTAACAGCACTTCAAATAGTTGCATAAGTTGCAAAAGTAATTGCGTAAATTGTAATAATTTTGCAAATTGTTCAGAATGTACAACAAGCTATTATCTTTTCAATAATGACTGTGTAGCGTGTACTTCCAATTGTGCGCAATGCAATCAGACGAGTTGTATTTCTTGCTTATCAGGATTCGGTTTAAACTCATCTGGACAATGCATAACTTGCAATGTGGCAAATTGTTTAGCTTGTTCGAGCAACAATATATGCTCTCAATGTAATGCAGACTTCTCTTTGAATAGCATTACTAATAGTTGTGGATGTTCTGACTCACAAATTTGGGATAGCGCATCTAAACAATGCAAATCATGTGGGCTATTATATAATAATTGTCATTCTTGCACAAATGCAACATGTTTAACCTGTCTTCCTGGATTTTTTCAACCGATTAATAATAGTGGAACTTGTACGAAATGCAATCAGGATACAAATTGTGGGGTTTGTAACACAACTCATTGTTTATCATGTATTTCAGGTTTTTATTTGTTGCCCAATAATACCTGTGCTAATTGTTTTATTGATTGTTCAAACTGCACTGGAACAGCAAATAATCAATGTAGTGCATGCATCACTGGATTTTCATTAAGTTTATCAAAAAATCAATGCTCTACTTCAAAATGTCCGAGCAGTTTCTCAAATTGTAAATCTTGTGTGAGAAATAATAATGGAAACTTAGTTTGCGCCACCTGTAATGATAAATATTTTCTGAATGCAGACACAAGTTTATGTGATTTTTGCCATCCAAACTGTTTATCATGTTCTGGCAAATCTGCTTCAAATTGTCTTTCATGTCCAAGTTATTCTCTTTATTACAAAGAAACAGGAACATGTGTAAATAATTGTGAAGCCAGTTGCAAAACATGTGATGGATTAACAGAATCTGATTGTTTATCTTGTCCTGATAACACTGTTTTATTGGATAAGCATTGTGTGAGCAATTCGCAAGCTCTTCAGAATATTAGTAATTTTTCGGCTTCAGATACTGGAATTTCATCGAAAATGAAAATTTATGCAGGGGCAATTCGATCATTCACACAAAGAACAACATCTAATTTGATTTATTGTTCCAATAATAATGAATGTTTTAATAATGGAGAATGCTACCAATCAGTCTGTTTATGTCTAACTGGGTTTAAAGGAATTCAATGTCAAATAAGTCAAAGCGATTTAGTAATTGCCACAAACAAAAAAAATGAAATAGTTAAATACATTATTACAAGTTTGAGCTCTTTAAAATTCATCAATTCAAATAATAATAGATTATTACAAGATTCCAATTCAACAAACTCAACAAACTCAAGTAATTCAAGCAATTCCAACAACAACAGTAACATCAGCAATAATAGCAATTCTAGTGCAACAACAACCACAACCACAACAGATACAAATACTTTAGCTATATCATTCGACACAATAGTAGAATTATCGATCCCAATTGAACTTTGGACTGATCCAGATTCAGTCAATTCAACAATAGTTTTTTTGAACCAAATCTTGAGAAATAATGGAAGTTCTTTGAATCAAACGACCATTACAAGTGGCGTTCAAGCATTATCAAATATGGTATATATTCTTAATAATGCCAACACAACATTAGTAAATTTGAGCAGACCCGATCAAACTTATTTATATCAAAATATTAGTGAAACAATTCAAAAAATTTTAAATATAACATTAAGTTCTTTAAAAGCCGTTGGAGACGCTTATTATATTCATACTCCTTATTTAAATATTGCTTTGAACTATATCGATTTATCTCAATCTCAATCTCCGAAATATACTGTTTATTCCTCACAATATTATGATGTTAATGATATTTATATGACTCAAGTGAGTTTCACAGCTGATTCCACAAGTTTAATCACTAAAATTAATGGAGGTAACTCTAAAATTATTTTAAAACAAAGCGTATGGATAGCTACAAACCCTTTCTCTGAAAACAGAGATGTACAAAATAACTTAAGTTTGGCGACAGGAATTTCTTCTGTTGATATATATAAAAGTTCAGGTGATTATTTGGCAATTTCAGGGATAAGTGATGCAATTGCCGTAAGAATTAAAAAAGTTGTTTCAACAAATGCTCTTGATACAACTAACACTTTATTGAGATATGCATGTGTTTTCTGGGATAATTCATCATCATTATGGAGTTTAGATGGGATCAATAATGATAAAACCACTGATAGTCAAAATTACATTGGATGTTATACAAATCATTTAACTGATTTTACAGTTGTTTGGAGAAACAAAACAGATTTCTTTGCTTTAGAGTTTGTTGAGGTAAAACAACATCAAATTAAAATTTTATTTATATAATTAATCATTTAATTAAGACGCAATTGAGTTATGTGAGAAGCAATTATGGATTCATTGCATGCATAATCCTATTAATTCTATCAATTCTGCTGGTTCCTGGAATCGCTTTCACAAAATATGAAAAAACTGGCTTCACTAAAAGGCAAAAACCCACTGTTTATAAAGATGTTCGCGAGCTTGAAAAAAATTTTCAGACAGAAAATGAAGAGAAACATGAGATAAACCTAAATACCTTTCAGTCTTATGACAAAATCGATGATAGAAAATACACGGATTCTTTAAACTATTGGATGTTTTTTCCAATGTATGCAATAGTTTTCTCAGAAAGCCCATCTATATCAGTGCAGAAATATACGATTTTTTTAATCAATCTCATGGTTTATCTCACCATTCTTTCATTTTGCTTTGCAGATTTTACTATACCTGAAGTAAAATTCTCTTATTTTTATGACCAAATTTAAAAAAAAAAAAAAAAAAGCTCAGGGATAAAGCTGTTTTTGCTGGATTTTCTTTCGCTGCAATTTTGGTCTCATGGTTCACTAATTACATATATGGATTCTGGGCTTGGAGTCTGCGAAAAAAGGATAATCTTCGGTATAATTTTATTAAAAAAAAATATAATTTTTAATTTTTTAATTAGTGTTAATATTTTGTATTGGCCAATCTTCTTTATCATTTGGATTGTTTTAGCTATTTTTATTTCATGGAGAATGGCTTATGTTGAGTAAATTTGAAATTTAATGATTTTATGTTAATTTTTTAAAAAAAACAGGACAGAATATTCGAACTATTGGTTGTTATCCATTGCCATTTGTCTAGTTTTTGATATGTTTCTCTTTGATTTATTCATTGTGGTCATTGCAAAAGAAGTGGGAAGCAACCCTAGAAACCTTCAATTACTCTCTAAATTCTTCAGGTTGAGAGGGTTTTATGATTAATTTCGAAAATTTTAAATTCCATTCTCAAGTTTAATTGTTAATAAAAATTCAGAATTATTGAGAAAAAACCTTTTAAAAATTTTAGTAAATTAAAAAAAAAAATATCAATTTCAAATCGGTGTTTTTAACTCATTAAAATCGAGCGTTTTTCAGGCTTCTCTAATTTTTTAATTATTTACCTTTAATATTAAAACGACATCATTTCCGAATGAATCTATTCTTCTGTTGCATGAAAAGAGACAAGCCTTTCTCTTCCGAAAATAAGCCTACAAAGGAGTCTCTTTACAATAATGTGGTCTCTGAAAAATTCATAAGCCGCAGAAATAAAAAAATTCAAGGAGAAGATTCTGAAAGCAAAGCCCCTACAAATTTTGAAGAAAACTCTAATTTGAGCGATTTGGTAGAAAAAGAAACATTTAAATCCTCTTTGGATGCTATTAAAATTGGGGAGAAAACCGAAGAAATCACAATGAAAGAAATAAATAATAATTTCTCTACAGATTTGGATACAGAAGCAGAGGATCGTTATCAATATTTACTCTATGAAAGAGGACTAAAGGAAGAATGGGTGCTGGAAACCAACAAGGAAGACCTAATGGTTTGGACAAAACTTGTAAGCTTTAAATTAAACTCTGAGAATTTTCAAAAAAATATTTTTGTAAAAGGATTCCAAATATCAAAAAAAATGCCCATTTATCAGAACTTGGTTCAAAATAAAGATCGAACCCACAGAAAATATTACATCTGAGGGGATTTTGGAAGCAGTTGAGCTTTTTTCTTTCACATTAAAACAAGAAATTTTAATTTTTAGCTTTATAACCCTGAGCTTCGAAAAAGTTGGGACAAATCAGTGATTTTCTTTGAAAATTTTAATTATAATGAATCAAAAACTTCTTGTTCTTATTATATGACCACCAAAGTGCCTGTTATTTCCAATAGGGATTTCCTTGAGAAAAGAGTAGTCTTCAAAGATTTAAGGTCTCAGGAACACATAAGTGTTTATTGGCAAATAGAAGATGAAAAATACCCCAAACAACAAAATTTAACAAGAGCTTATACAAGAATTGGAGGGACCCTTATAAAAAAAGGTGAAGGGGAGATTGAAATTTGGACTATTTCTCAAGTCGATACAGAATTGAAGACCTTTGTAAATGCTTTAAGGAAAATGCTTCCAGGAAATGTGGAAAAATGGGTTATCAGTTTCAAGGCCTTCTTGAAGTCAGATAAAAAATAAATTATTTTTACATTTTTTCTTTGATTAATGTAGACATTAGAAATTAGATATTTTACTTAAATATTAGCTCGAGTTTTTTTTGTAAAAATTCAGAGGAAAACTATATTTTTTTTATAAATAAATCCATTTTGAGATTTTTAAAAAAAAACTTAATAATATAAAAACTAAAAAAAAACGGATATAAATTCAACAAGATGCGATTTTCATTAGCATTACTTCTGGCTTTCTCATACATTATCACACAAATCCTTTCAAGTCCATTCTTTTACGATTATTCCAATCGCACCAAAGGTATTTTTATCTGATTCCTTTATTTTAATTGCAATAAATTCTTTAATTTTTATTAAGGTTCAATCCAAGCAACAGGAAATATTTCTTTTCAGGGAGATTTTACAACTTCCGATTTTACTTCTGCTGAAATTTCAGTGGCCAAACAAATGAATAGTTCTTATAAAATGAGTTCAGATCAACTAAAATACGAAAATGGATATGTAGAAGATTTATATACAGATGTTATTGAGGGTTTAGATGTAAAAATTAATGTCTGTTTATGTTGAAATGAGTTTTCAATGTTTAGGGGAGTATTGTCATTGAAGGAGACCTTTATTTAACTTCATTTATCAGTGAAACTCTTGAAGCTTCAAGTTTCATCGCTGAAGGTATAAATAATTTGATTTTTTTGTTTTTTATTTAAAAATTCAGTCAAGGTGTAAGACAATGGGAATTAACCGAACATGATGATTTTGAGGGAATTGAGAGTTTAAAGGGATGGTCAATTAATAAAACAAGTTCCTGTCCAAACCAAAAAAATAGCAGATTTTTAGGAGGACATTGCATTCTTTCTTCAGATGAAGTTACAAAACATTTTTACAATTTACCGGAGCATAAGACTGTCAAAATAACTGCAAATATCCATTTTTTTGATAATTGGGAAGGAGAAAACGTTTATTTTAAGATTGATGATCAAACTGTTTGGTTTAAATCTGTGAAAAACAGCCAATCTGCAGAGGCCATTAATATTTGTGGAGGGGATAGTTCTGATCCAAAATTTGCAATGTTTTGAATATTAATAAAAATATTTTATTTTATTTTATTTGGTTTAGGCCTCTATATTATATTTTGGGACACAAAAAAAAATCAATTAAATTAAGTTTTGGTTCAACTTTAAAGAAAAATGCATGTAATGCAAGCTTTGCAATCGATGATGTGATGATATATGTAAAATAAATAAAAGTTTCCTTGCAAATAAGAATGTTTCGTCAATTAAATTTTAAATAAAAAATTATTAAAATTACGAAATAAAATAAATAACCAATTGAAAATTACAGCCATAAAGTAAGAGTTTCGACGATTTGTCGGAGTTTTCTTGGGAAATTTTTTTCCAAAAAATCCATTTGTCAAATCTTAGTATCAAACATTAATCATTATATCGTTTACTTTAAGAAAATTGCGAAACAAAAATTAAAGTTTTAAAATTCGAATGAAAAAAAAGAACAAATTTTTTTTTATTGATATTCTTTATTATTTTATGGAGATATTTCAAGAGAGCAAGTCAAATTATAAAAAGTTAAATGTTCATCGTTTAGTGCGGATGACTCGAAGATTATCAGTAGACAGTGGAGATAATACTATTAACTTGTGGGAAAAACATTCGGGAAAAATCTTAAAGACTTTTGAAGGCACAAAAATGAGGTGACTTCTTTTGCTATTGCAAATAATTTACAAAAAATGCATACTTGATCAAAAATTGGAGGCATTGTCAAAATAGGGCTTTAAAATTGTCGCCAAATAATGAAAAATTGTTTTTAATTAATGGCGAAAAAATCCAAAGAAAAATTCTAAATTTTTAGTATTTTAAAAAATATTTATTTTGGAAATAATATTTTTATTTACCGTAATCTAAAATATTTGAGTTTTCTTTGTTTTTGTTAAAAAAATGGGGGAATTAAATTTTATTTAGTCTTTAGTTTTTTTAGATAAAAATTATCCAAATCTTCATTCAAAAGATTCATAAATTCTTCCAATTTCAATTTAAGCTTGAAAAAAGTTTTAAATAACAAATTTGGTTCAACTAAACTAGTATATTTCTTGATAATGTCTAATAAATAGTCAGAATTTTTGCAATTCAAAATTTCATTCTCCATCAAAGAAAATAAAGTTAATGTGAGCTTATAAAGAACGAATTCCAACCCAAATAAAAAGAATAAATCCCAGACTTTGGAAACAATTTCCACATCAAAAGCTCTTGCAAACAAAGTAAAAAACCATTCAATTAAATAAAGGTCACTGTGGATTTCACAATGCTTTAATTTTTCGGAAATTTTCGGATTATGTTTGCACAATAATTTATCAAAAAGCTCTAAATATATCTCTCTCTGATAAAGACATTAAAATTAAATTAAAAAATTTAAAAATAAATTACTTTTTTATCATTAAATTTATAGGCACAATATAAAAATTCATTTCCCAAAATTAAATTACAAAAATTTTTGAATGCGTGATATTTATCCATATGCAACAAAAACACGACAGCTAAATAAGCCATTCCTTGGATATATCCAATATCACTTCTAAAAGTCTTATCAAATTTAGTTTTAAGATTAATTTTATAAAAGAAAATACATAAAATAGCTCCAAAACCTGCTTTAATTCTATGCCCAATTTCGAATCTACTGTTATAGCATGAACTGTTGGGTAGGTTCTATGTATATCACACACTTTATATTAATTTTTGATTATTAAGACATTTAAACTAAAACTTATGAGGTGTTTCGTCATTTCATCAAGAGGATTATTCAAAAGTTGTTTGTTTATTTCTTTGTAAAGATTTTTTGAAATTTTTATTTTATTTGGAATCAACTAAAAAAATGTAAAATAAAAGAAAATATTGTGAATGGAATGGAATGTTATTAGATGAACTCTTTGCCATATTTTACCCCTCATTTTTGGAGCAATGAATTTTCTTCTGGTAAATTCCTTCAATTGTTTTAAATTTTTTTCATTTCGCGAGCTGAGTTTTAAATTTAAGTAAACTTCTTGAAAAAAGTCCATATCTTTATTTGTATAAACAATTGGCTAGAAAATAATGAATTCTTATTTATAGTTGAAAATGAGAATACTTTTCCTTTTCTGTAAAAATTATCATTTACATCAAGAAAAACTGAAGGAGACCGATCGATATCATTATTAGCACCAATTATAGTTCTTTTTAAACTATGATTTTGTCTAAATTTTTGATTCTCATCAATCAATTCATCTTTAATTTCTTCAAAACCTTTTTCAATATTTTTAAAAGCAAGTTCTATTGCAGCTAAGGGTTTGAAAATATTCACAAAACTATCTAAAGATTTCTTTCTTTTGAAAGAAGTAGGAGATTTCGATGAACTTGCATTTCTTGACATCCACAAAAAATTATCACTTTTGTCGTCAATGGATTTATCAATAAACAATGGAGTTTTCATATTATAAATCAGCTATTGTTACAAAAAAAATTAATTTTTTTCTTATAAATTTTTGCAAAATTAAAAAAACCCGCAATTCTATTTGGATTATTGAATCATCAGATTCCTTTTTTTTTGAAGTATTTCCTCTCGAAGAAGTTTTTTCGTTGAAGTTTTTGCAAAAAGAAAAATTCATGAAAAAAGTAATTTGAAATTGATTTTTTTTTTTTAACAAATTCTCAATTTTAATTTGATTTTTAAAAAAAATGACTAAATTATTAAAGTTTTTTTTAGTTTCCGAAAAAAGAAACAATGTCTGTCAAAAATCTTTTTCCTTCTTTTTTTGAAAGATTTAAAGTTTTATCAGGATTTTTCTTTCTAAATTCAATAGCATTTTGCAAAAATCGCCTAAAAATTAAAAACCTTTTTATCAACAAATTCAAAAAAAAATTTAAAAAAACTTCATCAATTTGCAGATTTTAGGAACATCTTCTTCAGTCTCAAAAGTATCTGTTTCTTTTTGGTTTTGATTCATTCTTGCCTTTAAAAAAAAAAATCAATATAATTTTTTTTAGCTTATTTTCTAAACCAAATAGACTAAGCTGAACTTATTCTCTTTTTCTTTTCCTGGAATTAAATCCAACACATCTATTGCATCTAAAACCCATTTCTCAGTTGGATTCTCAAATTCTATGATATAAATTCCGCTCAAATCTCTTCTTAAAATCATCTATTATTGTTTAGGGCTCAAATTATACAAATAAAAATTTACTTGCACAGGAATCTTTGTAAGTGCACCTATATTTCCAATTTTATTTAATTTGAAAATTTGTATTTTATTCTCAAGTTCAAAAATCGTTTGATTCAACAATGCGATTTTTTCTGTCATCTCTGCAGAGGCTTGTTGACTTTTAACGATCAAATCATGCAATTCATTTAAGGTTTTTTCTTTTTCTTCAATTAAATTATTCATTTGATGTTTTTCATGTGAAATTTTCTCGTTTTGTGTATGTAAACGATAAATTTCTTTTTCAAGTTTTTCCTTTTCATCCAAAAGAGAGAGATTGGCCTGGCATGAATTTCTATAATCTTGAGTCAGGTTTTTGAATTGGATATCCTTTTCATTGAAATCATTTTGAACTTTTTCCATTTTTTTCCCTAAACTATCCATTTCATATTTATGATCTCTTTTAACGGAGTCTACGGAGCTTTTTAGGTTTTTAAAAAAAATTAAAAAAAATATATAAAAAACTCTTCGCTTTTCTTAAATTTATCCAAAAGTGCTTCATGTTGCTTCTTTAAATAAGCAAATTCTGTGTGGATTTGACTATCATTAGTAGCTGCCATTGAACTAGAATTAGCACTGCCTTGAGGTCTTTCCTCAGGCTAAAGAAAATAAAACTTTATCAAAAAATATATTCATAAATAAAACCTTGGAACCACCACCAAAACTAAAAAAACTTGCCATATTATTTAATAATCCCCCATCTTTTTGTTGATTGGCTGGATTGGAAGCATTTGAAAAAGGAGTATTAGATGAAAAATTTCCTCCTCCAAATTTTTTGTATTTCTAAAAATTCATAATAAACAGCAATAACAAAAAATATTTGTTAAATACATCTATGTTCATCCTTTCAGTTATCAGTTTTTCTTGTAGTTCATCTATTTCTTTATGTAATTTCAAAATAGTTTTTTCCTTTCAAAATTAAAAGACTTTCTTTTTATGAAAATTTTAGGGTACTTTTTCATCGAGCTCTAAATATAAGAGTTCATGCTTTCTTCTGTATTCAGCGACTTCTTGATCTACCAAACTTTTTGCTTGCCGCTCTTTTATTAAGGCTCCTTTTAATATCTTTAATTTTTTCCTTAAAACTTCAATTTTTTCTTCTTTATTGTCGTAACCTTGAAAAGAAGTTTTATTTTTTAAAATGTGAAATTAGAAACCTGAATCTTCTCTTAAAAAAGTGTCCCCACCGGATAAAAAAGAATCAATGTTTGTTTTTTCATTGCTAGCTTTACTCATTTCGTTTAATCAGATTTTCCGATTAATTTTTTATCTAAAAATGTTTAAAAACTATTTTTTTTGGGTGTTTATTTTACTTTATTTGTCTTTTTTAATAAAAAAAAAAGTTCAAGCTTTAAGCTTTGTTCATTGAATTTTAAGGTAGGTATGTAAAAAAAATAAAAAAAATACTTTTGACTAATAAAATAAATAAACATTATTAGGAATAAAAAAAAAACTAAAATATTATGGAAAGTTCTGCGAATGCTGCAAATACTTCACAAAACTTAGTTTTTCAAAAACCTGGATTTATAGTGAAATTTATAAATTTCTTCACCAACATTTTCAACTTAAGAAACTTCATTTTCTCCAACTTTATTTTTAAACCACCAAAGATAATAGGTTTACCTTAAATTTTTTAAAAATCCTACAATTTTTATTTTATAGATTATAAATTTGAGAGAACTGATGATAAACTTCATCTGCACTTGAGAAAAACGATTGAAAAATCTTCCAAAGATTTTTTCCCTGTTGAAGTTCCTCATGGCTTTCAGCTTTTTCCTTTTCTTCTAGCATATAAAACAAAAATTCCTCACCAAGTTCCCGTGCTCTATTTAATAAATAAGTAAAACTTTTCAAATTTATTTTGAATTAAACATTTTTAACAGCATCTCAGAAAACAATAATCTGATCATTTATAGTCATGGAAATGCTTCTGATCTATCTGATGTTTATTTCTTGGTGTTAACAATGTCCCGGGTTTTCAATGTAAAAAAATCTTTAAAAATTCTAAATTAATTGGCTTGAATAAAAGGTTGATGTTCTTGCGTATGATTATTCTGGTTATGGGATTACACAAGGAACAACAACAACGGAAATCTCGACATATGATGATCTCTTAAGTGTTTTATCTTTCGGAGTGCAAAAACTCAAATACCAATTGAGTGATATAATCCTTTGGGGGTTCTCTTTAGGAACTGGTCCAACAGTAGAGCTTGCATCTAGATTTCAAAATTTAGGAGGAATTATTCTACAAGCACCATTGGCTTCAATGAATGTATGGATTGATAAAAATGCTCAATGGAATTATGATTTTATTAATGGGGATATATTTTGCAATATTAATAAAATAGAGAATGTAAATAACAAAATATTGATGATTCATGGGAAAAACGATTCCATCATAAATCATAGACATAGCAAATTGCTCTATGAAAGATATATAAAGTCAAATAAACCTTATAAAGATATCAGAATGTTTTTAGTGGATGAAGCTGGACATAATGAATTACATGAGCTCATATTTGATTTTAATAATTCTCTTTGCGAAGAAATTTATAATTTTATTGATAATAATTCCAAAGAATCAAAGGAAGAAATGAAGAAAGAAGAAGTTAAAAACAATAGTATTTGGAATGCAGAGTATAAAATGAAACAAAAATTGATTTTCCATGAAAAGGAGCTAAAAAGTATTAATTCATGGACTTCAAATATGGAGATTATTGGTGAGGTACGGAATTTATTTAAAGAATCGGTCGACCTATTAAACTTCATTTGTAACGAAGATGATAAATTTTATGATAATAATTTGAAATTGTCTTAAATCACATAAATATAAAAATAAAAACTTTTTGTTTTAATATTTTGTTTATTTATTTTTCAAAATTATATCATTTCAAAATTTTCTTTCAAAAATTTGAAAAAGTTTTTCTTCGGTTTGCAAAAAAAATATATATTTATTACAAATTTAAAAGAAGCAAAAAAATATTTTTTTTAATTTTTTATTCGACAATTATTAAAAAACTTTTGAAAATTATTCTTTTCTTTTAATTTTGGCAAAACTCAGACTAAATTGCTTAAATCTATCACCAATATTGACAATGATAGCTTTGTTGTCAGAGATCCATGTTTTCGAAATCGCAACAGCAAAGGAAAAAAAAAATATCACATTTATTGAAAGAACAAAATTCTTCGCGAAATTTCTCATTTTAATATCATTATGTTCATTAGAGCCAATTATTTCAAATATCAGAGTAAAAATGCAAATAATAAAAGATAAACAAATCATATTTGTGTTTATTTTAGCTCTATAAGGTTCAAACTTTAAATAAATTAAAAAAAATATGCCATACACAATAAAAAGAAATATTCTTCGAACCAATTCATCAAAAATACTTGTTATTTGCGATAAAAACAAACACACTGTTAAAATAAAAAATTCCACCACTTGCCAATATTTGTATTTCTCTTTGTAATCACTCACCAAACAAAAATATATGGCTCCGAATTTTTTATTTTTTATTTTGTCCTTGCCCATCCCTTCTTTCTGATAGAGGTGACAAATTCTACCTTCATCTTCTATAAATAGGATCTCTCTGCTTTTTTTCTTTATCAAATAATAAGTAGCCAAAGGAACTGTGATAGACCAAACCAAAATGCTTGGTAAACATACATAAATCATTAATTTTTTATGTTCTTCACCTAAACATTGAATGCTTGGATATTCCCAAACATAGAATTCTGGGCCGAGATCTACGCATTTGAATAAAAGGATTGTATAAAAGATCACACGAGGGTACCAGTTTCGATAAGAAATATAAAATAGTATCAAAAAATTCATTTCGAACATTCTTTTCCAATGGTTTTTTTTTTTTTTAAAGTAATGAAATGCCAAATCTGTGAATGTTTTAACAATTACAAGTAAAATCGTATATATTATAGGAACCAATGTTTGAATGATAAGGTTTGCTTTAAACATTTCTTCCCTATTCATGCTGTTGGGCATAAAACAATAAAAATTATAAATATTTGAAGGTGTCAAAGTAGTTTTATCGTTAATAATACTAAATAATTCTCTCATCTCATTGTTAATATTTATATTAAAACTCATGCTAGTAATTGTCATAAGAAACGCATTATGATAGAAAAATATTTTAATCAAAGATGAAGATGAAAATTTGCCTTTCATTCGCACTGCCAAATATGATTCTAAAATTGACATAAACGTTAAGAAGAATGAATGAAAAAAAAATCCAATATAATACGTTTCTTCTTCGCAATTAAAACAAGTGTTATACCCCCTACCGTATCCTTTTTCACAATTCATACATAAATTTCCCCAATAACCTTTTCCACATTTAAAATTGAGCTTTGTTTGATCGATTTTCTCATAATCTGCTTGATAAGGACAAGCTGATGCCTGAAAACACTGCAAAATTATTGTGGAGTTTTCATCAATTCTCCAGTAACCTTCATCGGGTATTATTTTATCACTTCCTGGACATTTTGAATGAGAAGGACATTTTTCACATTCCATTAAATAACCTCGCAAAAAAATAGCTTGTGGATCATTTTCCAATGAGAAAAACCCTTCAGAACATTTTACACAACGCTTTCCATTCATTGTATCCCCCCTTCCACAAGGATTCAATAAAAAAGTTATCGTTTCATTAAGATCTCCCGATTCTGATTGTAAAGATAGTTTATAGTGTCCTGGATTTGCTATAAGGGTGATTTGATTAAAAATAGCAGAGCCTTCACTAAGTTTGACAATATTGTTTTCAAGAGTCAAGTCAGAGAAATTAATCCCTTGATTTTTTATGTAAAAAAACGAATCAGAATCATATTTGATAAGATTGTTAAAATGATCAGTTATTATAATAGCAATCTGTATGTTATAACCACTTTTGGTTTCAAATATGGTTGTTTTATTACTAAAATTCTTTGAACCATTGGTGAAAAATGTTTGGTTTATATATTTTTCTAAACCTTTAAAATCAATATGTGCAATAGCAATAATTTTCGCAGGAAATGTGAAGATATCATTACCGAGAGAAGCAGAATTTCCAAAGAAAAAAACTTTGTTTTCAATTAATTCTACCTCAGTTTTCTGAGAGTATATCGCTCCTCCTAATAACTTTGCATTATTATTTATAAAACTTAAGTTTTTTTCTAAATTTAATGAGCAAATAAAATTTCCGCAATAAAAGGCAATAGCGCCTCCGTTTTCTAAAGCTGTTCCATTCACAAAACTTGAGTTCGTTATAAAAACATTAAATTCTCCATAGTAACTCAGGAGTCCCCCTGATTTATTTGAACTACCATTTATAAATTGACAATTATCTATATAAGACTGGCTTATTTCTTCCAAATTATTTTCAAAATTACCGATTCCATAAAATCCATATTCTTTAAACAAACTTTCTGAGATTTCTATCTTCAAAATATCATAAATTTCAAATGCTTTATTTGATTCGAAAATCCCAAAACCGTTAAATTCACTTTTTGCAATAATAAACTCATCCAAATAATTTGCATAAATTGAATAATATAAACTATAGAAAAATTTGGAATTATATATGGTACATGAAGAGAACGATATTGGATAATTATGAGATGAGTCATCCACATGAAAATCTGCTCCTTGAAGTAAAGCGTAATTATAGGAAAAAGTGCTATTGATAATATTTGTGGATTGTCCTCCAATGAGAAAAATTGCTCCCCCCTCAAGTTTAGCGAAATTATGAGAAAAATTACAGTTCGCAATCATTAAAATATTGGCATTGCTATTGATAGCCCCTCCATTGATTGCATTGCCCTGGATAAAAATACATTTCAGAATTTTAACATTTTCACAAAGATTTAAGTTTATTAATCCAAAAACGTTTCCTCCAGACAAATGGCAATTTTCTATTAAGATTGTTTTAGAACTTTCAGTGCCGATCAAATAAGCATTTCGATCAACTTCAAGCGGATTTACTCCAGATATGGTGATGTTTGAAAATAAAAGTTGGGATTCTTTGATAAAAACTAAATAGGAGTTAATAGAATTATTAATGAAGAAGCATTTTAGAAAATCAATTTGGCAAAATTCAGTTTGGATTATTGCCATTCGAGCAGTATTATTTTTGAACTCTATATTGAGAATATTCAATTCAGTATATAATGATGCCTGAAAAATGACTATCACACTTTCTTTATAAGCAAAATTAGAAATCATCAGCGCATTCGTCAAAGTAATCACTATGTCTTTCGCATAAAGACAAGCTCCACTCATAGCGATATTCCCTTGGCAAATCATTCTGTTAATTGTATTATTATTTTCATCAACACCATTCAAAAACAAATTTCCTAACCCTTTTTCAGTTGAAGAAGAGCAGTTTTTAATCAAGAAGTCTTCAAAATCTATTTTTATCAATTCTCCATGAATACCTGATCCTGTCAAAGCTTTCCCATTGATTAAATTCACTTTCCTAATTTTAATCTTACTTTTTCTCAGATAAAAGAAACCGCCTTGAAAAGTGGTTTGAGAATCAACAAAAGAGCTATTTTCAAGGTATAGCTCGGCATCTTCAGCTGTTATCATGCCTCCTTCATTCGCCCAGCTTTTTTCAAAGATGGAATTTAAAATAGTTATCACGCTTTCTTTTGTAGCTATTAGAACTCCTCCACTTTCTTTCGCACTTGTATTAAAGATCCAACTATCTCGAATAATGAAAATTGATTGAACCATAGCAAAGCAACCTCCTAGGCCAGTGCTACTTGAAGTATTTACTTTAATTTTCCAAATCAAGACATTGCTTTGAGTGCCTGCATTTAAAATCGCTCCGTTTTGTCCTTCAATGTTAAGAAAGCTGGAATTCCATAAAAACATTTCCCCTTGATCAAGAAGTGTAATCGATCCTGAATTTCTCGTGTTTTGGAAAGTACAATTAAGAATCCCAAATTTTTTTTTGGGATTCATTTGAAAAACTAACCAATCAAAGCCTTCATAATAAGACATTTGTAGGATAAGATCAGCTCCGTTTTCTCCTACCCCTGAATTGTTATAAAAAAGGCTGTTTTCAATTATCATGTTGGTGAGTTTCAAGATATAAATTCTAAGAGAAGCTCCTGTTAAGCTGTTTATGTCCTTTATAGTGACGTTTGAGAAAAAAAGGGATTGGACTTGTAGAAATTCCATTGAATAAGGATATAAAATTGGAAGATTTCCTTTGAAAATGGTATTAATTATCTTTAATATATCAATAGTGTAACTTATGCTTACATAATAAAATCTTGCAAATCGAAACTTATTGATTATAAATTGGGAATCAAGGATTGTGATGTTTGAAGCACTTATTCTGACAAAAATTTTAAATAACGTCATATTAGCTATATCCACAAATCTGCTATAGGAAATTATATTATGTCCAGCAGCAAAATAAAAAAGAGTATCATCATTGAAATTTTTATTATAAATCGTGTCAAAATAAGAATTATTAATAATCAACATAAAAAAGCCATGATATAGTGTATAATAATTGACAAAGAAGAAATTGGTGGCTTGTCCGTTGAGACTTTGCAAAGATATGTTAAAAAAATGTGAATCCTTGATTTCGAGCCAACATTTTGTGGCGTTTGGTAAATCATCAATATTAGTCATTGAATAAATATCAAAAAAAAAGAAAGAAGATGAGTTTGCTGCCCAAAATTTATGAAAACTGATATTTCGAGTATATGATAAATAAAGGAATTTGGAATTTGATTGGAAATTCTCAACAAAAGTTGAGGATATTTTTAAATATTGTTCAGTTTGCACAGAGATATATGAAACTCCATTAAAGGAATTAATATTTTTAAAGAGACAATCCCCAATCTCCATGTATATAATTGAATACAAATTTAAAATTAAATTCAAATTAGTATTCATAAAAACACTATTAGAAAAATAAATGATATCCTGAGCATAAGGAGGAGAAGGTGCCTCTGGAAATTGCATTTGAAAGTCGATCGTTTCTTCAATTTGGGTGTTGCTGACGAACATATAGTACTGACTGTTAAAAGAAGTCCATAAATTTAGAAAAGAACATCCTATGATAAAGAGATTGCTTGATTTGAATTCAATAAAATTATTTTTAGGGATTTTGGAGTTAATCATGAGATTATTTGAAAAAACAAGAGTGTTGTATTGAAGAATTGCGAGAGAAAGTATAGAATTATTCGAAAAATTACAGCTTGAAATGTTGTTGTTTTGTGGATTTTTAGTAAATTCAAATAGATAATCACCTTCATTACTAATGAAGCTGCTTTCATTGATTTGAAATGAAGAACTGGATGCAATTATCGACATCAAAGAGTAAAAATTATGATTCTGGACAAAGGAATTGTTGAAAAATAAGAGATTGCCTTGAAAATTTTCCAGATAAATTAAGTAAATTAAACTTTCTCCTTCATTAGTATATATACTTGCATTATAATGATTGAATTTTCTAATAATTAGATTTTTTAATAAAATTATCGAACTAATCTCATAAAAGCTATATAAATCAAATTCCTCCACAGCTCCAACATCGTTATATGAAAATAGTGATGAAATCTTTTTTTGTTGAGAAAATAAGCCTTCTTCAAAGAAGAAACCATCAATAATTGAATTAATCATTGTAAAATTTCCTGCTAAATGGTCGGTGAAAGAAAGCAAACTCGTAAATCTATGACTATTTTTTATTGAATAAAAGTCTATAAAGTCACAATTTTCAATTGAAATTTGGGGAATCAGTAGTTCTGAATTATCCATAACCATATCGAAATTGAAAAGAGAAACAACCGATTTTATATTATTTATGATAATTTTTTGAGAAATTAAAGAACAATCATGGTTTGTTGTCGATAAATCTTCAGTAAAACAGCATCTGATTTTTTTTTCTCCTAAGCATTTGGAATCAATAGACTGATTACTTAGACTCAAGTCAGTAAATATCAATCGCGAATTTTGTAAACTAAGCGATTTTGAAATAAAAAATGAAAAAGCATCGGTTTTCACAATAATGGAAACTTTTTCATTATGTGAATAAAAACAACCTTCTAATGAAAATTCATCACAAAACAATGGTTTTATCGATATTTCTAAGAGAGATCTTCGGAAAATTTCAGTGTTTTCAGGAAATTTTGGATTAGAAATCAAAAAATGATTATCTCCAATTAAATAAAAAGTCAAATTTCCAGATAAATATTCAGAAGCTTGAAGAGATTCATTTAATAAAGCGGTCATTAAATCATCATAAGGATCTTCTAAATCTCCTTTATGATTCAATATGTTGAAAGTAGGTTTATTTGAGATATAAATTGCCTTTTGAAATGATGAATTTCTTTTTGGAAGACAAGACGTCAAATTGAAATTTTGGGTGTTTGAAGTATATAATTCTGAGAAATAATGATGAAAACCACAAAATGAACAATATTGAGGGGATAAAGTTGTATATTGAAGACATTCTTTGGAGTCTGAAAAATAAAAATACAAGTAAATGGAAAAAATTAATGTTTTAAGAGTCATCCTGAATGATTAATAAAAATAATTGTTTACTTTTTTTAATTTTCTTAAAAAAGAAACAAAATTTATTTTTTTTAATAAAAAGTATTTTTAAAGGATTTTTATTTGGGATAATATTTTCAAAAATTTCTTTATATTTTAATTTTTTTTAAGAAAATATTTATTTTTTTTTACTAAAAGTTTATAATTTTTTCCATTTAATTTAAAAAATTAAAATTTGATTTTAAAATTTCAAAAATAAATAAACTTTGAAAAATGTCTACGATAGCCTATTCATGTCTCCTTATTGGTTTGGACAATGCAGGCAAAACATCCATGCTCTACAATCTCAAAACAAGCGTTTTTTATAATCTTCTTATTAATTATTTTTTACTTAAACCAAAGATTTTTTCACAATCTGTTGAAATCTATCCAACATGTGGTTTTGAGCCTCACACTATAATAGCACCTGGTTCTAACAAAACAATTTTAGTTTATGATTGTTCTGGTCAAGGGAGAAATAGAGATGCATGGTCAATGTTCTTTTCTGAAATCGAAGGATTAATTTATATGATAGATTCAACAGATATTGATAGATTAAGCATCGTCAAGGAAAACATTGAAATTATACTAAATAATTCAAGTTTTTTTTTTTTAAAGCATATTTTTAAGTTATTTATTTGAAGCGTTGCTAAAAAAGTCATTGCCGATTGTGATAATGCTCAATAAGCAAGATGAAGGGACAAAAGCTTTAACTAAAGAAATTTTGAAGGATTTTTTAAAATTAGATCAATTTAAAAACCTTTATAAAAAGATGCTGATAAAGTTTATAAGAAAAAATTTAGGATCACACTTTAATTTATTTATTTCTAGAGAAACAAGTGGGTTCACTGGTTTAGGGATCAATGAGAGTTTTGAATGGTTGACAAACGCCTGTTTGAAGCGATAAGCAGAAAAAAATATCAAATTTTCCTTCTTCTATTACTGTATCAAAGGCTGATAATGAATTTTTTGAAGGCCTTCCCTCAATTAAGATCAATTTAAAAAATAAACTTGATAAATTTCAATATTTTAACGAATTTTTTTTAATTTTTTTGCAAAAAAGCTGTTTTTAACAATAATAAATTTTTATTCAATTTTAAACAAAAGAAATATTTTTATTAACCAATTTTATAATGAACTTCTTGAGGTCATCTGCCAGATCTCCTCCTCAAATTTTCGATAAATTAAATGCTTATAACCCTGAAGAGCATAAGAAACTCAACATTCAAACACTTCCTCCTGCAATCAATTCCTCAAATTTTGGATCAACTTCGAAAAAATCCCCCAAAACCACACAAGATATTGATTCTAAGCATTTCGATTTCTTAAAAGCTCAAAATCAAGAGATTTATAGCTCAAAGAATCGTTGCGCCATTCTTGAATCCGATATTTCTAAAATGAAAAAACTTCATTCTGCAGAAATTTCAGAATATAAAGAAAAAATAACAATTTTTGAGAAAAAGCTTACGTTGTCAAATCATGAAAATGATCGATTATGCAACACTTTAATAACGCTAAACTCTGAATTAGATCATTGGAAGAAAGAATATTCGATTTTAGAATCTAAATCCCTTCAAATTTCTTTAGAAAATGAGAAGATGATCAGAAGTAATAAGCTGGCAGCTGAAGAGATTGCAAATTGGCGAGAAAAAAATTCTCTAGGAGAAAATAACATTATGGCGATTTACAAAGAAATGGAGAATATGCAAGCGGCAATAGAAAGTCACAATCAAATAGTCAATGGTTTTCAAAAGGAAATCGAGATTTTGACTGAGAATAATTTGAAGTTAGAGTCATTATGTAAAAAATTAAGAAAAGAAAACGAAAGTTTAAAAGAAAAGAATTTAAAGCTAGATCATTTATTTCAAGCTAGTTCTGATGATTTAGATGAATTGAAGGCGGATTATAATAAATTAATGAATAATAATGAAAAGAAATTAGAAGATATCAAAGAGGAAGGCAGTAAAGTAATAGTCGAAGTAAATTTGAAATATCAGGATTTATTCAATAAGAAAAATATGCTTGACGAACAATATAAACAGCTCCTTCAAAAGAATAGAGAAATTAATCAAAGATTATTAGCAAATGAAGCAGCTCTTCAAGAAAAAAACCATAAGATTATTGAACTTGAAATGAAATTGAATTCAGATGGAGGAGAACTTGAGAATCTTATCAAAGAATTGGCAGTTAAGGATCAGACTATTTATAGATTGAAAACTGAAAAAATAAAACCAGTTTCAAAATTAGAAAATAAATTATTCGGACAATCACAACAAATTCACAAAATCCACAATAATGAAAATAAAATATCTGAGTTAGAAGAGAGTTTATCAAGGATGAAAGAAGAAATTGAAGGAAAAAAAGGATTGGAAGAGAAAGTTAGTCATTTGATTCAAACACTTTTGCTATGTTGCGCAGAAAATGACAGATTGCACAATCTTATAAAAACTTATAAATCTTGAAAAATTTCTTTTTTTTTTT
>JFJP01011128.1_pt1 | contig 22814 bp, 17 predicted proteins | sample 431651 | NCBI WGS metagenome assembly JFJP01 (sample SAMN02602958, study PRJNA72255) | Microbial mat metagenome, whole genome shotgun sequencing project. | biome: fresh water; feature: sink hole; material: water; isolation source: purple microbial (photo- and chemosynthetic) mats found in...
GCGCTCGGCGTCGAGGTTGGCCGGGTCAAGGACGCGGTCATCGGCCCGCTCGTCCGGACGCTCGGGCGGACGCGCCTCGTCGCGCGGGGTCAGATCATCGTCGCTCATGGCGCGCTTTCTGCCGGGGCGGTGGACGCCGGCGCCAGGGGTGCCCACAGCGCAGCCGCCTGCGCGGCGGTCATGATCGCCCCTCCGGACACCACGAGTTTGATCGCTTCCTCGACGCTGAGCCCGACCGGCTGCATTTCAGCCCGCTGGACCAGCAGCAGGAAGCCCGATGTCGGATTCGGAGTTGTCGGCAGGAACACGGCCACCAGTTCGGAATCCGGCTCGTCGCGGGTCACGAACGCCAGGGCCTTGCAGCCCGGCCGGGGGAAGTCGACCATCACGACTTTCTTGAAGGACTGCCCTTTGTCCTTCCCAATCACGCCGGCGATCTGCTTGAAGGTCGCGAACAGCCCCTTGACCAGCGGAATACGGTCGAAAACCCGGTCGACCAGCCCGAAGAAGGCCATCCCCACCAGGTTGCGGGTAAACATCCCCAGCAGGACCAGAAGCGGCACGAAGGCGGCAAGGCCCAGCAGTGTCAGCGCGAACTCCGGATAGTGGTCGCTGAAATACGGAATCCGGCTGAGAAACGGACGCAGGAACCCGGCGATCAGACCATAGATTTTCCAGAGCACCCACATGGTGAGCATCACCGGCGTGATGGCCAGAATGCCGGTCAGCAGGTTGCGTCTCAAGAATCCGAGCACGCCGCCACCTCTTTCAAACCGTGTCGCGCCGCAGGAAGCCCGGCAGGGGCGAAGACGCCCGCAGCAGCACCCGCAACATGCGCTGATCCACCACATCCTCGACCGTAACGCTGAAGCCGGCCACCGTGTACGCGTCACCGGCCTGCGGCACGTTGCCCGCAGCCTCGTAAACCAGGCCGCCCAGCGTCTCGCTGTCCTCCACGCCGGCGGCGTCGCCGAACGTCACGCCCAGGATCTCCTCGAGTTCCTCGAGGTTGATCTTGGGGTCCAGGCGCACGGTATGGTCGTCGACCCAGGTGACCAGTTCCTCCTGCTCGTCGAACTCGTCCTCGATGTCGCCGACGATCTCCTCGATGACATCCTCGAGCGTCACCAGACCCGCGGTGCCGCCGTATTCGTCGATCACCACGGCCATATGGATCCGCTTGGAACGGAACTCGTCGAGCACCTCGTCGATCTTCTTGCTCTCGGGGATGAAGTAGGCCGGCCGCACCAGGTCGGAGACCTTGCGGCCCTCGGCCTCGAACCGGCCGTCCTGCACCAGACGCAGAAGATCCTTCGAATAGAGGATGCCGACGACCCGGTCCACGCTGCCCTGGTAGATGGGCAGGCGCGAATGTCCCTGTTCGATCACCGTCGGGACTATGTCCAGCACCGAGGAATCCCCGTCGAGCGCGATCATGTCGATGCGCGGCACCATGATCTCGCGGACGGCGGTGTCGTGGAAGTTGAAGATGCTCTGGATCATCTCGCGCTCGTCCTCGTCCAGCGCCGAATGCTGGCCCTCTTCGCTCATCAGGCTGCGGATCTCGCCCGTGGACAGATGCGGCTGCATGTCGGCCGACCACAGGGTATCGTCGACCCGGTCCATGATCACCAGCATCAGGGCCGCCCAGGGCCGCAGCACCCAGCACAGCGGATAGACCAGCGTGCCGACGACCTTGGCGTACCCCACGGCGGCGCCTGCCGCCAGCGTGCGCACCAGGAGCCCGCCGAGCGTCCAGACCAGCGTCGATCCGATGCCGAACACCAGAAGGAACCTGACGTCCACGGGCGCCGGCCAGACCGACTCCAGCAACCTGCCCAGCGACCAGCCCCCGATCAGCGAACAGCCCAGGTACAGGGCGCCGATCGTCACCTGGAAGCGACGATCGTGCGCCAGATAGTCTCTCAGCGCCGGCCCGACGGGACGGTCCTCCAGCAGCCCGTTCCGAAAGAGCCCGCTCACGCGGTAATGCGCCGCCATCAGGCCGCCCAGCAGCATGGCGCAGCCCCAGGCGAGCAGGGCCAGCGTCACCGAGGCGCCGACGCCGTTCCAGGAACCGGATATAGTGGCGATCAAGGGTTCATGCCCCTTTGGCGAGCGGATGCGGCAGCCCGCACCCGCGCAGAACGGCGGTTTCCAGGTCCATCATGGCCCGGCGATCCGCTTCCTCGTCGTGTTCCCAGCCGAGAATATGCAGGCACCCGTGCACCACGAGCAACGCCATTTCGTGATCCGGCGCCCAGCCCCGCTCCGCGCAGCGTCCGGTGATGAACGCCGGCGCCAGCACGACTTCGCCGGCCAGCATGGCTGATCCCGCGTCGGCTTCCAGCGGATCGGCCCAGAGGTCATGATGCGCCCCGCGGTCGCCGGCCCGCGCAGCGGGCGTTTGCCCCGCCTCGGAGGACTCCAGCAGATACGAGAACGAGAGCACGTCCGTCGGTCCGTCCGCGCCCCGGTACGCGCGGTTCAGGTCGGTCATGGCCCCGTCGTCCACCAGTACCAGATCGATCCGCCAATCGACCGGCCCCAGCGCCGCCGCAAGCTCCGTCAGCAACCTCCACGGCGCGTGCAGCGCCGCAGCCGCGGCCGGCGACGGCTCGCGCCGGCGGTCGATCAGCGTCAGGATCATGCCCGTGTCCTCGGTTCGGCCCGCCGGTCGTGCGGACGATCGCCGTCACGGTCCTTCTGGCCCGGATAGACGATGCGCGCGTGATGAATTCCCGTCAGGAGTGGCACGAAGGCGTCGCGGATGCGCGCGATGTCGCTGAGCGACAGGCCCGACTGGTCCAGTTCGCCGCTCAGCATCCGCTTGTCGATGATCTGCTTGGTGATTTCCTTGATCCGGCTGGGCGTCGGCTTGACCAGGGCCCGCGTAGCCGCCTCGACCGCGTCCGCCAGCATCAGGATCGCCGTTTCACGTGAATGCGGACGCGGTCCCGGATAGCGGAAATCGTCCACCTTCACCGTCTCGCCGCCCTCGGCCTCGAGCGCCTTGTGGTAGAAGTACTCCATCACCATGGTGCCGTGGTGCTCGGGAATGAAATCGATGACCTTCTGCGGCAGCCGCCAGCGCCGCCCCAGTTCGATGCCTTCCTTCACATGCGCGGCAATAACCAGCGCGCTCATGCTCGGACTCAGCTCGTCGTGCTTGTTCTGGCCCGGCGTCTGGTTCTCGACGTAGTACTCGGACTTCTCCATCTTTCCGATGTCGTGGAACAGGGCGCCGACCCGCGTCAGCAGCGCGTTGGCGTCGATGGCCCGCGCCGCGTGCTCGGCCAGTTGCCCGACCACCTGGCTGTGGTGGTACGTGCCCTGGGCCTCGAGCGCCATGCGCTGCAGCAGGGGATGGTTCAGATCCGACAGCTCCAGCAGCGTCAGATCCGAACAGACGCCGATCATCGGCTCCGCCACCGGCAGGACGAACAGGCCGAACGCGACCGACAACACCGGGATGAACAACCCCACCAGGTACACGGACTTCGTGCCCTGACTCCCGCCCAGATCGAGCAGGAAGATCAGGGTGATCGACAGGAACGTCAGCAGCAGGATCGTCCGGTAGAACAGGCTGCGCTTGTAGACGCGACGCACCGACATCACCGTGACCATGCCCAGGATGTACCAGGCGAAGACATGGCCGGCCTCGACGTCCGGCAGCACGGCCAGCAGCGTGACCGCCAGCAGCGTGGTGGTGTAACCGACGCGCCCCTTGAACAACACGGTGGTCAAGAGCGCCATGAGGATGATGGGCACCGCCAGCGGACCGAGCATCTGCCGCGACAGGGCCACCGAGGCCCCGATCAGGTACATGCCCAGGATCACGGCGATGGCCCATTGGAAACGCCGCTGACCCAGCTGTCCCGGGAAATGCAGGCCAGCCAGCCAACCGTACAGCAGCAGCGTCATCGCCACGAGCAGCGAGCGCGACACGTAGCGCGCCACGATCTCCAGACCGCCTTCGCCGCCGCCGCGGCTGCGCAACCGCGTCTCCAGTTCCTGCAGCCAGCGCGCCTGCTGCTCGGTCACCAGCACGCCGCGCTCGATGATGCGTTCGTTGGCGATGAACGATCTCGACACCGCCACGGTCTCGCGGGCCTGCTCCTGCCGCAGCCGCGTTTCCAGGGGCTCGTAGATCAGGTTCGGCGTGACTAGCGGACGCATCACCGCGGCGGCTTCAGCCGATTCCACCGGCCCGAGTCCGGCCTCGCGAAGCGCCGTGAGCAGCCGCTCGCGCACTTCGGCCTGCGTGCAGACGAGGTCGCGCTCGCGAAGACTTTCGGCCTGGCCCGTCATCACGATCACGCGACCGTAACGGCCTGCCGGCAACATGTCGGCGACCCCGCCGTCGCGCACGACGTGCCAGGCGCGGCGCAGGCGCGGCAGCAGCGAATCGGGACGGGACGGGCGCAGCAGGTGCCGCAGCTGCTCGTCCGCCGCCGACGGGAACTGCAGCGTCAGCAGGTCCACGCGGTCGTTGAGCGGCAGCGCCGAATCGGCGAGGGCGTCGGCGAGCGATGCGAACCACATCTCCATCGCGGCATTGGCGGCCGCGCTCGTCGGGATCGTGCGGAGCACGGGTGGCTGCTCAACCACGCGCTCCAGGCGCGACATCTCCACGTCGTGCTCGAGCACCGGGCCCTCGAAGGCGAACGGCGCCCTGATCTCGCGTTCGGCGATCTCGCCGGCGGCCGGGAAATCGACGCTCAGCCGGGGCACCGGCGGGAACAGCACCAGATGCAGCAGCAGCACGCCGGCGCCGAGCCCCAGCGCCCACACGGTGGCGCGCTCGGGCGCCGGCGATTCACCGCCCGGCTTCGTCGCACCGCGCAAGGGTGCGCGCGCGGGAGCCCCGCGGGCCGCCCGCGAAGCGGCCGCGGCCGCCTTCTGCTCGTTCTGCCGGATTCCCCAGCGGTACATCGCCACTCCCCCGGCTAGCCCGGTTCGCCGGTGCCGGCGGCTTCGAAGGCGTCGACGATGCGTCGCACCAGCGGGTGCCGCTGGATGTCGCGCCCGTCCAGTTCGACGAACGCCACCCCTTCGGTTTGGGCCAGGATCTCACGGACGTGGATCAGCCCCGACTTCTTGTCGGGCGGCAGGTCGATCTGGGTGATGTCGCCGGTGACCACGGCCTTCGACTGGTAGCCCAGCCGGGTGAGGAACATCTTCATCTGGCCGACGGTCGTGTTCTGCGCCTCGTCGAGGATGACGAAGGCGTTGTTCAGCGTACGGCCCCTCATGTAGGCCAACGGCGACGCCTCGATGACGCCGGACGCCATGTAGCGCGAGATCTGCGCGGCCCCGGTGATGTCCGACAGCGCGTCATACAGGGGCCGCAGGTAGGGATTGATCTTCTCCTGCAGATCCCCCGGCAGGAAGCCCAGCTGTTCGCCGGCTTCGACCGCCGGCCGCACCAGGACGATCCGGTCGACCAGCTGGCGCCTGAGGTATTCCATGGCCATGACCACGGCCAGGAAGGTCTTGCCGGTACCGGCAGGACCGGTGGCGAACACGATGTCGTGCTCGCGCACCGCATCCACGTACGACTGCTGACCCGGCGTCTTGGCGCGCAGGGCCTGCCGGCTTCCGCTGGCGTAGAGAAGCGCCTCGCCCTCGCCGGACGGTCCGTCGCCGATCTCGCGGCGCCCCACGCGCTGCTCCCACAGGTAGCCGATCGAAACCTTGTCGACCAGCTGCCCGTGCCGCACGCGCTGGATCAGGTCTTCCAGCACTTCCTGCACCAGGTCCAGGCTTTCGGCCGGACCCCGCACCAGCAGACGCTCGCCGCGAACGGTCAGCGTGCCCCCGAAGCGATCCTCCAGCAGCCGGAGATTCGCGTCGCGCGGACCCAGCAGCCCCAGCTGATCGACCCCCGAAAGATCGATCGTCATCTGGCCGGGCGGTTCCCGGTCCATCCGGCGGGGTGGTCGGCTCACGCGCCGGCTCCCTCGACGGACGGCGGCGGCGTGATCGCCAGGTTCAGCTCGCGCAACTGCTCGGGGCTGATATGGCCCGGGCTGCCGTCCAGCGGCGACGAGGCCAGGGTCGTCTTCGGGAACGCGATCACTTCCCGCAGCGACGGGCTGCCGGTCATCAGCATCACCAGACGATCCAGCCCCAGCGCGATGCCCCCGTGCGGCGGCGCGCCGAATCCCAGCGCGTCGAGGAAGAACCCGAACTTGCCCAGATACTCCTCCGGCTGCATTCCGGCGATCCGGAACACGAGTTCCTGCAGCTCGCGCTGATGGATGCGGATGCTGCCCGAACCCAGCTCGACTCCGTTGCAGACCAGGTCATAGAGCTGCGCGCGCGCCGCGCCCGGATCGCTCTCGAGCCCGGCGACATCCTCGGGACGGGGCTGGGTGAACATGTGATGGCAGGCTGTCCAGCCGGCGCCGTCGGGCGTGCGCTCGAACAGGGGGAAATTGCGGACCCAGGTGAGGGCCCACGTCCCCTCGGGAATCCAGCCCGCCAGCCGGGCCGTCTCCAGGCGCACCGCGCCCAGCGAGGCGACCGTCTTGTCCCACGGCCCGGCGACCATGAGCAGAAGGTCGCCCTCCTGCAGTCCCAGCCGTTCGGTCAGCGCCTCCTGGAACGCGGGCGACAGGAACTTGGCGATGCCGGTGTCGAACCCGCCGGCGCCGACCTTCGTCCGGGCCAGGCCGTGCGCGCCGTGCTTCTTTGCGAGTTCCTCCAGCTCGTCCACCTGCTTGCGGCTCCAGCCGCCCAGTTCCGGCGCCCGCAGGCAACGCACGGTGCCGCCCTTGGCCACCGCTTCCTCGAACACGGAGAAGCCGCAACCCGGCACCAGATCGTCAAGGGTGTGCATCGGGCAGCCGAACCGCAGGTCGGGCTTGTCCGACCCGTAGAGGTTCATCGAGTCGTCGTAGGATATGCGCGGGAACGGAGTCGTGACGATGAGGCCGGCCGCTTCCTCGAAGATGCGCGCGACCATCTCCTCGACGACCGCGAAGATGTCGCTCTCGCGCACGAAGCTCATCTCCAGATCGATCTGCGTGTGCTCGGGCTGCCGGTCCTTGCGCAGGTCCTCGTCGCGCAGGCAGCGCGCCAGCTGGAAGTAGCGGTCCACGCCGCTGGCCATCAGGATCTGCTTGTACAGCTGGGGCGACTGCGGCAACGCATAGAACTGGCCGTGGTGGATGCGGCTGGGCACCACGTAGTCGCGCGCGCCCTCGGGCGTGGTCTTGATCAGCAGTGGCGTCTCGACCTCGAGAAAATCGTGCGCGGACAGGTAGTTCCTGGCCGCCATCGCCGCCCTGTGGCGCACGGCGAGATTGCGCGCCATGACCGGATGCCGCAGGTGGATGTAGCGGTACTTCAGCCGCAGCTCTTCGCTCGCGTTCTCGGCCTGGTCGACCTGGAACGGCAGCGGCGCGCATCCGTTGAGGATGGTCACGACACCGGCCACGATCTCCACCGCGCCGGTTTCCTTGTCCGGGTTGACCATGCCCTCGGGGCGAGGTCGCACGGTGCCGGACACCTGCAGCACGCACTCCAGTCGGAAATCGCGCGCCAGGTCGAGCGGCTGACCGCTCTCGCAGACGACCTGCACCACGCCGTAGCGGTCACGCAGATCGACGAAGACCAGGCCGCCCATGTTGCGGATCCTCGACGCCCAGCCGGCCACCGTCACGGTGCCGCCGATGAGGTGCGTGTTGATCTCGCCGCAGCGGTGCGTGCGCACCGCGTCATTCGCGCTGTTCTGGCTCAACCCTCCAGGACCTCCCTGACGGTCGCCAGCAACTGGCTGCGCGCGACCGCCGTCTGTTCACCCGAACCCAGGTTCTTCATTTGCACGGAATCGGCGGCCAATTCGTCGGCGCCGAGCGTCAGCAGCACACGGGCCCGCCTCGACACCGCCGACTTGAACTGCGTCTTGAGCGCCCGTCCGGTCGTGTCCACTTCCACGCGGCAGAAGCCGCGCAGAAGGTCCGCCAGTTCCAGCCCGTCCTGTTCGGCCGGGCGCCCGCGGCAAGCCACGAAAACATCCACCGCGGTGGGCCGGCTCAACTGCGGATCGACAGACTCGTCGCCGAGGTGGATCAGGGTCCGCTCGATGCCGATCGAGAATCCGACCGCGGGCGTCGACGGCCCGCCGCACTGCTCCACCAGATGGTCGTAGCGGCCGCCCCCGGCAAGGCTGCTCTGCTTGCGGTCGCTCCCGGCGGTGATCTCGAACGTCGTCCGGGTGTAATAGTCCAGCCCGCGGACCAGCGTCGGATCGGCCTGCACCGGCACTTCGAGCCGCTCCAGCGTCTCCAGCAGGGTGGCGTGGTGTTCGCGGCAGGCGGCGCACAGGCACTCGCTGATCGGCTTGAATTCCGACAGCAGCAGCTGCACCTGATCGTCCTTCGCGTCGTAGAGGCGAAGCGGATTGGTGTCGATCCGCCCGCGTAGCGCCTCGGGCACCTCGGTCAGTCGCGCATTAAGAAAACGCTTCAAATCGTCAAGATAAGCCGGCCTGCATTCACGACATCCGATGCTGTTGACCTTCACCATCAACCCCTCGGCGTCGACGGCGTCGAACAGGGCCATGGCCAGCTGGATGACCTCAGCGTCCAGCACCGGCGAGTCCGAACCGATCGCCTCGACGCCCAGTTGGTGGAACTGCCGGTACCGGCCGGCCTGCGGACGATCGTGCCGGAACATGGGCCCCATGTAGAAGAACTTGAGCGTCCCCGGCTGCCTCTGCAGCCCGTTCTCCAGATACGCCCGCACGACCGAAGCCGTCATCTCCGGCCGCAGGGTCAGGCTCTCGCCGCCATCCCGCGTTTCGAAGGTGTACATCTCCTTGTCCACGATGTCGGTGCCGGCGCCGACCGAGCGCAGGAACAACCCCGTGGGCTCGATGATGGGCGTGCGGATCTCGCCATAGCCGTAGCGCCCGAGCACCTGCGCCCAGACGCCTTCGCACCAGCGCCAGCGCTCGATCTCCTCGAGGAAGATGTCCCGCGTGCCCTTCAACCGATGGTATCTGGCGTTCATGCCGTCTCGACTCCGGGGCTGGGTCCGGTCCACCCGGCGGCGCCCGCGGATCATCCGCCACGCCACCGGCCGCTGCCAACGGTTCCAATATGGCTCAACGCCGGGGCTGGGGCCAATCGGCGACGAAGTTCCCCCGCATGCGCTCGAAATCGGGTTCGATCAGGAGGTTGAAACCCGCCAGACCGAGGGCCGAAAGCGCCGCCCCCAGCTCGCGCTCGGCAGGCGTCAGGTCAGCAAGTTCGCGCCCGATGCCGGCCAGACGTTCCCCGAGGGCGATCCGCTCGGCGGTCGGCAACCGGCGATCCACCATGACCACCAGGTCCGGAACCGGCACGGTGACCTCCCGAATCGACCAGAGGTCCGGCTCGAGCAACCCCTGCATCCGGAAACGGTCGGCGTCCCAGTGCCGCACCACTGCGTGCGCATAGCCGCCCAAGCGCAGCGCGTGCAGCGCCGGCGCGTGGTCATAGGGATCCGGCCCCCACCCGCAGCCGGTCGGAGCGGCCCCGGGCGCCGACCCGGCCGGGCGCAGGACACCGGTCGCGCTCAGCGAAAGCGAATCCCCGAAGACCACCAACGCCGGCTGCGTCAGCCAGGGTTGGTCACCCCCGTCGGCGCCGCGGCGCGAGACGAGCACGCCGTGCGGGCGCAGGTTGCGGGGAGCAGCCCTGCGCCCGGCCGCCAGGGGCATCCAGTCGCCCGGGTCGATTCCCAGCGCCACGCCATCAGGACAGACCAGGAATTCGGGATGTTCTCCGAGCCGCGTGCGGAATTCCTGCCGCGTGCGGGCGAGGATGACCAGCGGCGGCGTGGGACGCGCCGCGGCCAGCACCTGCGCGAGTATGGGCCAAGTCGTCGCGGCCCGTCGCTCGTCGCCCGCCGGATCCAGGATCAGGACGACCGGTCCGGTCGCCCGGTGTACGGGACGCGGCCACCACAGGGAAGCGGCCGCCAGGGCGACCACGAACAGCGCCGCGGCCACCGCCACGTACCGTCCACCATTGCGCGCCGTGTCAACCACCGGCGGCACCTCCGGGCGCCGCCGGGGCGTCGGCCGGAGCGCCGACGATCACCTGGAACTGCTCCGGATCCAGCCCGATGACAGTGACCCAGTCCGGGGCTTCGACCTGCGCCGGCAGCAGGTGCACTCCGGGCGTCAGACCCGAAGCCTGCACCGTGACCCGCAGGCGGGCCCGATCGAGTACCCGCAGGGAGTCGGCCACACCGCGGACCATCACGTCGGTCCGCGCCGGCGACACCCCCACTTCCGCTTCCCCGACGCGCTTCAAAACCACGACCGGGACATCGGCCAGCGTGCGTTCGGCCAGGATGCCCACGCCGTAGTTCACCGTCACCTCGCGGACGGACAACTCCAGATGCACGTCGGGCGGAAGCACGCGCAGGCGCAGTGAGCCCGCGCCTTCGAGTTTCGACAACTCCAGGGGCGCCGTGAAGATGACCGGCTGTTCCGGGAAGTAACGCGCCGGACCGCTGACGGTCACCGAATCGGGCTCCGTCGCCGGTCGCTTGAGATAGCCGTAGCCCGGCGCCAGATCACCCGTGGTCGACAGGGCGATCGGCAACCGTCGCGTCGCCTGGCCGTCGATGCGGATCACGAACCGGTCCGGATCCACGATCGCCGCCACCTCGAGGTCCGTGACCACGTTCGCACGCTCGATCATGTACGTGAAGGGGCGCCCCGGCGTCCGTTCCGTCAGGTCGATGCGCACCACGCCGACGCCCCGGTTGAGGTACCGGTGCGCCAGCAGGCGCAGCTTGCTGCCCCGCAGCCGAACCGCGACCTCGCGCGGCAAGCCGTTGCCGGCCACCGTGCTGCCTTCGGTCAGGCCATCGATCTGCAGCGGCAGACGCGCGGTCTGTTCGACCGTCGCGGTCGACGCGACCTGCATCCAGATCACGATCGCCACGACCAGACAGCTGGCTTTCAACCCGAGCCGATTCATGGTCGGGCTCCGGCGTTCGGAAGGCGCAGACGCTGGCCGATGCGGAGTTCACGCTCACGCGCGGACAGATTGTTCCGGCGCGCGATCTCGTTCATGGTCGTTCCGTAACGGTCGGCCAGTTTCCACAGGCTGTCGCCGCTGCGCACCTTGTAGACCGTTTCCCACCGTTCGCTGGTCGTTCGCATCGCGATGACCGGCTCGGGCTTCATCTTCACCGGCGCCGTCCCCGCGCGCCACTCCTCGAGCCCGGTGACGATCGCGTCCGCCAGCCGCCTCCGCCCGGACGGGCTGCCGAGCAGGCGATAATCCTCCGGGTTGGAAAGATAGGCCACTTCGACCAGCGCCGACGGCATCGCCAGCGTCTTGAGCACCTGGAAGCCCGCCTGCTTGACGCGGCGGCCCGCCACCACGCCGCTGCGATCGGCGGCGGTGAGCATCGCGGCAGCCAGTCGGCCGGAATCCTGCAGCACACGGGTCATCTTCAGATCCATCAGGATGTCCACCACCAGGTCGGCATGATCCTCGCCCGGCGCGAGTCCCACCAGTCCGGCCGCATTCTCCTTGTCCGCCAGTTCGCGCGCTTCACGATCGGTCGCGCCCTGCAGGGACAGGAAGTACACTTCCATGCCCGAGACCGCCGGCCGCGGATGCGTGTTGCAGTGGATCGACAGGAACACATCGCCTTTTTCGCGTCGGGCGATGTCGACGCGCCGTCCCAGCGCCACCGTCCGGTCCCGGTCGCGGGTCATCACCACGCGGTAGCCCGGCAGCTTCCCGAGTTGGCGAGCCACTTCGCGGGCGATGTCCAGGACGATGTCCTTCTCCAGCAGCGACCCGCGAACAGCGCCGGGATCGTCCCCGCCATGGCCCGCGTCGATCACCACGACGAAATCCTCTTCGGGTTCGACCGGAACGGCCGGCGGTTCCGCCGCGACCGGCAATGCCACCTTCGGATCACCGGCTTCGGGCTCGGCCTCGGCGGCGTCCGGAACCTGCGCAGCCGCCACGTGCCCGGCGTCCGCACTCTCCGGCGGCGCGTCCGCCGTTTCCACCCGGGTCGCGACATCGCCACCCGCGATCTCGACGGTCCCGGCCACCTCGCCTTCGACCAGCGGAATCTCGCGGGCTGCGTTCGCGATCCGGATGTCCCCGGCGGAACCCGCAGCCGCGGGCTGGTCCAGCGGTTGCATCGCCGCCGCCGCGACCGGTTCCTGGACCTCGACGGCCGCCGGCCCCGGCTCGACAACCGGCGGCGGCGTCCCCCCTGCCCGCAGGATATCGATCACGATTCGGTCCGGCTTCCCTCCGGACGGTGGCAGGGAGAACGCTTTGAACTCGCGCCGCCCGGAAAGGTCGATGACGATCTGCGCGCGATCGGCGCCGACATTGCAGCGGATCCGCTCGACCAGGCCGTCGGCCACGCTCCGATCGCCGCCGGCTGCGAATACCGCCCCGGGGATGTTCACCGCGATACGGTCGGGGCCCTCGACACGCCGCACCTCGAAGGAACCGGCACGGTCCAGATCAAGGACGATTCTGGTGTGCTCAGGACCGGAAAAATGACGCAGCCGCAGGATCCGGGGCCCGTCCGCAGCGTGAGCGCTCCCGACGGCGGATACCGCGGCGGCGAACAATGCGGCGGCCAGCAGCACGGCCACGAGCCCGTGGCGATGCGGTCGAACGACCGCTCCCTGCTGCAACACCATGATCCAGCGCTCCTTCGGCGGGTGGACATCAGCGCCGGACGGCGCCGGCCTCCCTGCCGGCCGCATCCACCGGCCTGCGGGCAGGATACCACACGCCGGCCCGGGCGGCCAAGCGCATTGCCTGCCGTGGGGACGACCCTCTATGCGCTGCGGCCGGGCAGTGGCCCCCGGCATGTCAGCGACTGGCCACCGGGAATTCGTTCAGGTAGGAGCGGGGATTGACGGCGCGCCCGTGCAGGCGGACTTCGTAATGCAGATGAGGCCCCGTGGAACGGCCGCTGCTGCCCGACAACGCGATGGCGTCGCCGCGGCGGACCGGTTCGCCGCGGCGGACCAGCGTCCGGTCCAGGTGGGCATACACGGTCGACAGCCCCAGCCCGTGATCGACTTTCACCAGCAGCCCGAGCCCCGGCTGTTTCTCGACGGCGACGATGACCCCATCAGCCGTCGCCCTGACCGGCGAACCCGTCGGCAGGCTGATGTCCAGGCCCCGATGGAACGCCCGGCGCCCGGAAAACGGATCCATGCGGTAACCGAAGGCTGAACTCGGCCAGCCGGAAGCGCAGGGACTGATGGCCGGCACGCGCGCTCGCAGCGCTTCTCGCGCCGCGCACGTGTCCTGCAGGGCCGCATATCCGGAACGCTGAGTGCGAGCCCGGTCCAACAGCCGTCGCAGTTGCGCATCCGCGGCGCCACGCGGCCGCTCGGCAGCCGAGGCCAAGGTATCGAACGGGGGCAATTCCATCTCTTCCGCGATCCTGTCATGCGCCGCGGCAAGCCCGTCCATCTCGTCCGCCAGATCGTCCAGTTGAAGATCCAGACCAGCCATCGTGGCGCGCAGCGCCGCATTCTCCCGCGCCACCGGCGATTGGCCGCGCAGCCACGCCGGCCCGGACCCGAGCGCCAGCATGATCGCCACGGCAGCCGCCGCCGGCACGCCGATGCACGCCAGCCACGCCGCCCAGACCGGCACACTGACCCGGCGGGTGTTGCCGTCCCGCGTGTCCAGATAGACGGTGGCGCAACTGCGCTTGAGTTGCATGAAAAGGTCCCAACGAGGAATCGCCGTACGCCGGCGGTCATTTGGAATTGCCGAACCGCGGGCACGAAGCCCGGTGACCCTCCGGAAACTGCAACCGGCAGGCCATGCCACCACCACGTGCCGCGATTACCGTCCAAGTGCTTGGCGGAAAATGAATTGGCCCGCGATCACCGTGAGGCGACCGCGGGCCCTGACTTGCCGGCGCCGCCCAGGGGCGGGCATCCCGCAGCGTCCGTCAGTAGTAATCCTGCAATACGGCCTGACTCTGGCTCAACCTGAGTTTGGCCAGCGCCTTTTCCTTGATCTGCCGGATCCGCTCGCGCGTCAGTCCGAGCCGTTCCCCGATCACCTGAAGCGTCTGCGCTTCCTCCCAGCCCAGCCCGAAGTACAGGATGACGACCTGCGCCTCGCGCTCTGAGAGCACGGACAGGCAGCGCCGCACGTCTTCGCGCAGACCGCGCTCGAGCACCGCCGCATCGGGTGCGGCCTGGGTCGTATCTTCGATGACCTCGGCCAGCGGCCGGTCCCCGCCGTCCTCGCCCATGTCGTCCAGCGCGACCTCGGTGTGGTCGGCCCGGAGAGCCTGCACGATGTCCGCTCGCTTCAGCCCCAGGAATTCGGCCAACTGTCCCGGCCGGGGGTCGGCGATGCCTTCCTGCTGCAGCTTCACCCGCGCCCGATTGATCTTGATCAGCACCGCCGTCTGGTTCTGCGGCAGCCTGATCGTGCGCGACTTGTCGAGCAGCGCCTGCATGATCGATTGCCGGATCCACCACACGGCATACGAGATGAAGCGGTAGCCGCGGTCCTCGTCGAATCGGCTGGCGGCCTTGAGCAGACCGAGGTTGCCCTCGTTGATCAGGTCCGAAAGCATCAAACCCTGATTGACGTAGCGCTTGGCCACCGAGACCACGAACCGCAGATTCGCGCTCACGAGCGTCTGCAGGGCCTCGTCATCACCGGCTTTCACGCGCCGGGCCAAAGCGAACTCCTGCTCGCGCGTCAGCAATTCATAGCGGTTGATGTCGCGGAAGTAGACTTCGAGTCCCTTCTCGTGCATCGCCGGTAGAAAGTTCCGTTTGCCGGCCATGGCCGTCCTCCCTGCCAGTGTGGGGGCAGTTCAGTTCTCCACCCCGGCGCGCCGGGGCTCCACCTGCACGTACCGCTCGACGTCCCCGGTCCTGACGAGAATGGTCAGGGGCGCCGGAACCAACGCGTGCTCCGAGCGGACCTGCTCCCAGGAGGGCAGGTCCTCGATCCGCTTCCCGTCCACGGCGACCAGGATGTCTCCGGGCCCGATGCCCGCCGCCGCTCCCGGCCCGTTCTCCTGCACGACGACGACCATCACGCCGCTGGCCGCCGTCACTCCCAGAAGATCCTTCAATCGCGCCACGCGCGCATCGCCGCCGTCCAGCGCGGCGATTTCCAGCCCCAGCCAGGGCGCGCCGCTCTCTCCCGGGGCCACCGGTTCCGCCGACTCCGCCGGATCCAGAGGCGTCACGGTCAAGGCGTGCTCGCGGCCGTCGCGCATCAGCTTCAGCGCGACCGGCACTCCGGGCGCGGCCTCGGCGATCTGGAACTGCAGTTGCCGATTCGAAGTCGTCGCCTTGCCTGCGAACTGCACGACGACGTCGCCTGTCAGAACGCCCGCGAGCGCGGCCGGCGAGCCCGGCGCCACCTTGAGCACGCGCACGCCCGCATCCGGCTCGCCCTTGCGCTCTTCGCCCACCACGGTAACCAGATCCTCCGTCCAGATGCCGAGGTAACCGCGCACGACGCGGCCGTGCTCGCGCAATTGGGCATAGACACCGCGCACGAGACTGCTGGGCACGGCGAACCCGATCCCCTGCCCACGTTCGCTGATCGCGGTGTTGACCCCGACCACGCGGCCGCGGGTGTCGACCAGAGGGCCTCCGCTGTTGCCGTGGTTGATGGAGGCGTCGGTCTGGATGAAGTCCTGATAGCGCGGCGTCTGGCCGCCGATCAGCAGGTCTCCCCGCCCCTTGGCGCTGACGACGCCGACGGTGAGCGAACTTTCCAGGTTGCCGAACGGATTGCCCACCGCCACGGCCCAGGCGCCCACTTCCAGGGCATCGGAGTCGCCGAATTCCAGCACCGGCAGTTTCTGACCCGCCGGATCGATACGGATGAGGGCCAGATCGGTCGCCGGATCGCTGCCCACCAGGGAAGCCCGGAATTCCCGGCGTTCGCCGCTGAAGCGCACGAAGATCTCGTCGGCGCCGTCGATGACGTGGTGGTTGGTCAGGATGTCCCCGGCGGCCGCGACGACGAAACCAGAACCGGTTGAAGGCGACTCGAATCGCCCGCCCTGGCCCTGTTCATCGGGAAAGAACTGGCGGAACATCTCCTGGAGCGGCCCCGTCCCCACGCCTTCGGCATTGACCGCGCGCACGATCCGGATGCTCACCACGGCCGGGCGGACGATGCGCCCGACCGTCACGAAGGGGGATTCCGCGCCGGTGGGCTCGGCCGCGGCGCTGGCGGCCGCGAGGACGAAGGCCAGAGCGGCAACGGCGGCGGCAAGGAGGCACGAGGACACAAAAACGCGTGCACTCGACCGGCCCTCATCTGCGCGACGCAGGGCCAGGGAGCGAACGCGCCCATGGACTCGTTGTGTCTGAATCTGCCTCACAGTTTCACCGCCCATGTGGGGTGGACCGGTGAAGGGGTGAGGCCTCGACCCGGCGGCGGACCAGGGTCCAGCCCGACCGGATCTAACAGGGAACCTTAGGCCATCCTAAAGCACAATGACACCCACTGTCAATCGGAAAATTCGGGGCGACGATCTCCGCTATTGCCCCCCGCCGCCGGATCGGTCGCCGGATCGGTCGCCCGGCCGGTCGCCGGCTCCGCCGGGCCGGGCCCGGCATCGGCCGTCGCCCAGGCCCCCTCCTGGTTCCGACGTTCCGCGTATTCCTGACGGATACCGGCGATCTCGTCTTCCTTCCGGTCCCGCTCCCGCTCCAGTTCAGTGACCTCCGCCACGATCCCGGCCACCCGCGGATCCCCCAGAATATCAACCCGCCCGGTCGTCAGCCCCTGATAGACCAAAGCACCCAGTTCAGCCTGACGGCGTTCGATCTCGCGGCCGATGGCGAACTTGTCGACGCGGCGGGAAGTGACCTTGGCCGCCTCGGCCGTACGTTCAGCCGCCACCGAGCACCAGTCGGCGAACCCGCGTTTGACGTCATCGATCCCTGACATGCCTGTCTCCTTCAGCCGCCGCCCTGCGTTTCCGGTTGCCTTCAACGTGACCACGGTCGACAATGTGCGCCATGAACGATACCCAGCGCCAGGCGGTCCTGTTCGTCGCCGACTCCCATTTCCATCTTCACCCGGACCAGGCCGAGAACCGGCGGCGCGCCCGTTTCTGCGAACTCTGCCGTCTGGCCGAGAACGCGGGGCATCTGGTCCTGCTGGGCGACATCTTCGACTTCTGGTTCGACTATCCGCATTTCCGGCTACGCGGTTACGAAGACGTCCTGCAGGCCCTCGACGCGGTGCGCACGGCCGGCACCGTCGTGCATTTCGTCGGCGGCAACCACGACGTCTGGGCGGCCGACTACATGCACGAGCGTTACGGCTGCGAGGTGCGCCCTCTGCGCAGCGTTCTCGTCGCCGGCGGCCGGCGCGTTCAGCTCATCCACGGCGACGGAATGTTCAAGTTCGACTGGGCCTACGGCGCGTTCCGGGAACTGGTGCGCGCCAGGGCCGGCATCGCCCTGGCCAAGTCGCTGCACCCGGAGATCCTCTTCGCCCTGAGCACCTGGCTGAGCGGGCGCAGCCGGTGTGCGACCCGCGATGAAGCCGCGGTGATCGAATCGCGCGCCGCTGCGTGGTTGAGCGCCCAGACGGAGCCGGGAACGACGTCGCCCGACTGGGACCTGACCCTGATCGGGCACGTCCATCACGGATTCACGGTCAGCGACCGGGGCCGCTCCCTGGCGGCTCTGCCCGGCTGGCTCGACCCGCTCGGTTACGCGCTGCTGTCGGACGGGCAGTTGTGCCTGCTCGACTTCGACCGCGACCCCGTCCCCCGCCTCGACGCAGCGGGGACGGTCTGAGCGCAGCGGCTGCCCCACCCTGGCGACGCCGACCTACCAGACCACGCCCAGCGAGAACTTGTGGCCGTCGTCGAAGCCGGAGACCTTCGACTCCTCGAACGCGTAGTCCACGTTCAGCCGCCCGGTCCGGAAACCGGCGCCCGCCGTCAGCCCCTGGTTCTCGTAATTGACCCGGGTACCGGCCCGCAGCGCGAACTCGCTGAGCAGACGGTACTCCGCCCCCAGATGCGCCTTTTCCGTCGTGTCGTTGGGAAAAACCATGTCGGCAGCCATCGTCAACCGGCCCTGGAACAGGCCGGCCGCCGGCGTCCAGGCCGCGCCCAGGCGCGCGGCCGCGGGCAGGTCGAACGGCTGGGAGCGCAGGGTCATCTGGCTGCCCATATTCGTCAGGCTGGCCCCGAAGACCAGACCCTCGATCATTGTCCTATGCGTCAGGAAGACGTCGAAGGCCAACCCGGAGTCCGAGTACAGATCGATCGTCTCGTAGAGGAACTTGGCGGTCACTCCCGCGGCGAAATGGTCGTTGAGCGCGCGCGCGTATGACAAGCCGAAAGCGACATCGTAGGGACGGAACGAACCCTCGGGCACACCAACCTGGTCCTCGCCCCGACGCACCTGCTCTTCCGCATAGAGGCCACTGAACATCAGCCCGATCACGCCGCCGCCGGCCCGATGAGCCACCGCGGCGGCCTCGTGCTTGAACAGCCCCAGATATTCATGGTGCTGCAGCAGCAGGTCCGTGCGCCGATCCAGAAGCGCGTTGTTCGCGGGGTTCCAGAAGAGAGCCGCCGCGCCCTCGCTGGCGGCGACGCCGGCCCCGCCCATGGCCGCTTCGCGCGCGCCGATGCCCATGCGCAACGACAGCATGCCGACTTCGCCCGGGTTGCCGGCCCACGCCATGGGCGCAGCCGCGAGCGCGCTCGCCCACGCGAAGGCGATCATCAGTTTCGTGCGGACCATGGTCTCCCTTTCCTGATGGCGGTCGGCGTCAATGCTCGACCGCGAATGTCACCACGCTCACATCGGAGCCGCCGCCGTCGCTCTCGACGACCAGACGGCAAATGTACATTCCCGAAGCCACGGCAGACAGATCCACGTCGAGGCTGAACGGTTCGACGCCCGCAACAGCCTGCCACGAACTCGTCGCCACCTGCTCGCCGCTCAGGTCATGGATCGTCGCCAGGGCGCGGCCTGCTCCACGAAGCTGGCCGCGGACGTGCAGCATCGCGTCGACCAGCGGATTCGGGTAACAGAAATGGCTGCCCGGAACCAGTCCGGTTCCACCGGCCACCGCCGGCACGCCGACGAAACCGGCCGCATCCCAGGCGCCGGAGCGCCAGGCAGACCCGCCCCACATCGGCCACAGCACCGCCGCGCTCGCGACATCGTGCCAGACGACGAGTTCGGAAACCGCGCGGGTCACCAGCCGTTCACCATCGTCAGCATTGCCGACGATGCGGGGGAACGATCCCGCCGCGACCAGATCGACTTCCGCCCCGCCGCCGAACACTCCGAGCGCCGGCGTGCCCGCGCTGGTCCCCGGCCCTGCCAGCGGCCAGCCCGGAACATCCTCGCCCCGCGCACCGCGCACCATCAGGCGGCCGTCCGCGGCGGTGAAAAGGTAATGGTCATGACCGTCCGGCGCATCCACGATCCGCGCCACCAGCGCTCCCGCCGGACCGGCCGCCGTGGCCGGCGAGGCGCTCCGCGGCCAGCCGTTCAGCCAGTCGCCGCCCTGGCCGACCCGGCCGAACCGATCACCGGCCACCAACGCGCCGCCAGGGGCTACCGGCCCGGAAACCACCAGGTCGGCCGGCCAGCGATAACCGACCGCCACCGTCGTGAGGTCGGCGTTCAGCACGACGGACTGCCCGGCGCCGGCCACCGACACGACCATGACGAAGAACGGCGGCGCCAGCGGATCTCCGCCCGGTACCCAGCCCGCGACCGGCGGCCATGAACCAGGCACGATTTGGAGAGGTACTGTCACCACCTCCGGATTCGACGGCAGCGGCGCGACTGCCAAATCCACAACCGCCAACCGACCCTCGCCGGCCACCGTGTCGGCCACGCAGACCAGGAGCCGAGAGCCGAACACCTGCGGCGCCGCCGCGACGTGCCCCGCGCCCAGTTCAATGGTTTCTCCCGGTTGGCCGTCTTCCCCCGCGAACAGGGTCAATCCGCAGGCGCCATCACGATGCCAGGCCACGACCGCCGCCACCTGCACACCAGGTGCGCCGCGTTCGGATTCCCGATCGACGGGCAACAGCACCGGCGGCAGCGAGCAGCCCGGCACGTCGGCATAGAGGCCCACCGCGCCGGCTTCGGCCTCTCGAACCGGTGAGCCGTCGGCTCGGAATGCGTACAGGCCGTCCCTGGTCGTCAGGATGATTTCCGGCGCGCCGTCGCCGTCCAGATCCCCGGCGGCGGCCGGCAGATGCCAGTCCGCCGGCGCACCCGCGCGCCAGCCCGAAGCCAGGGGCTCGATCGTCGCCGCATTGTTGTCGCCGTCGCGGTACTCGGACAGATCCCCGGCAAAGGCCCAGACGCCGCCGTGGCGATCAGCCGCGACAATCTCCTGGCCACCGGCGTCGTCGAGATCAACGGCCATCAGATGGGAACCGGCCAGGTCGACGCCGGCCGGCAACGAACGCCGGGCGACGGAAAACCGGGCTTCGGCCGTGGACGACAACCGCTCCAGGCGGAACGTCATCGTGTCCGCGTAGTCGTAGCCCGGATAGCTGAAGTTCCCGACCACGACCTCGTAGGCGGCGGAGTCGCGCACGACCCGGCTGAAGTCCCGCATCACGACACCGGTGGGTTGCCCTTCGTTCGAACGCGTGTCCGGACGCGTGTCAGGTCCGAAGCGATCGTTGTCCTCGCCCCGGAAGCTGTCGTCGTCCCCGCCGAGCTGCCACAGGGACGGCTCATTCGAATCCAGGTCCTGGATGCCGTCGGCCTCTTCGAGATCCACGGATTTGCGGGCCGGATCGGCGTTGAAAAGATTCGTCGACCCACCGAACACCGAGGCGATGACAGCCTCGTCCACATGCCACACGTAGACGCCGCTGCCGGCGCCCAGTTCACCGGGCGCGCGGGCGCTGTTCTCGCTCATCGCGAAATCCCATTCGGCGCCACGCAGATCCTCGTGGGTATCGGTCGCGGCGTCGAACAACCCGGTCGGCCTGCCGTCGCCGCCTTCGGAATCGGCGTCCCAGAAATCGGGCAGGCCGTTCCCGTTCAGATCGCCGGGGAAGCTGAATCGCCGGTCGCCGTTGGGATCCTGCAGCCGGTACTCCGCCAGCCAGTACTCCCGGCCGTTGACGTTCACGCGCGCGCAGGCCAACGGCCCCGCCACATCGGCGGCCGGCGTCAATGGCCACTCGGCACCGGTCGCCGGATCCGCCGTATACGGCGCGAGCCAACCCATCAGGACCTTGTTCAGCGGGCATGGCTGCGGCGGAATGAAACCGAGCCCCACGAACAGTCCGTACCCCATCAGGTCGTATTGCCCCACGCCTTGGCTGTCGGGCCGACCGGAAGGCGTGAAGTCGCTCAACGAAAACATGCCCAGATGCAGACCGAATTCGAAGCAGAACACGCCCAGCGATCCGAAACCGCCGCCGAAGTTCCCGAACGGATCCTGTTGTTCGGTTTCCGGCAGCACGAGAACGCGATCGATGCCCGTCCCCGGTGCAAACCCCGCCGCCGGCACATACGGCTGGGCGAGCACGCCTTCCTCGAACGCCGCCGCGAAATCGTCCGGGTTGAGATAGGTGCTGTAGATCTGCTCGGGACTGTCGCCCAGGATATCGGTCTCTTCGCCCGCTCCAGCGTGCACGAGTACGATGGTGTCGTAGATCGTGAAGTCGATCTCCTGGTCAAGGCTGTCGATGACGGCGGCCACCAGCGCGACGGGCTGCTCACCGAAGGTCGGATGGTTACCATACCAGGACATCGGCAAAGGCAGGTTCACCGTCCGGTCGTGCACGGTGTAACGGATCTCGAGCGCACCGCCGCTGGCGTCGGCGAAATAGGCCGCCACATCCTGCAGTTTGTGGCGCAGAAAAACCGCATCGTGCGCCGCATAGTGGCGATCGGTCTGGCCGGGAGCAGGGAAGTCGCCGGGCACCTGGCCGTAGCGTCCAAGGAGCAGACTGTCGGCAAAGTCGCAGCTGATGACGATGGTTTCGAGGGTCGCCGGCGCCTTCTGGCCCGGCAAGCGCCGGCCGGAGACATTCTGCGCCTCGGCGCGCAACGGAGCGCTGCGTTCGGCCAGGAGTTTCGCAACCGGCTCCGGCAGCGCGAAGGACGCGGGAACCGGAATGTCGGCCGCCCGACCGACGCCGTGGCACAGCAGCGCGGCCAGCAGCGCCGGCACGATGGGTCTCATGGGTTCCCAAGCCCTTCCCGGCCTCCCCTCGGGGCGGCCATCCGGATCCGCAGGTCGTTGTCGACCCCCATTGTATGCGCCGGCCGCCGCCGCGGTCAATTGCGCGGTCACCCCGGCGCCGGATCGGCGCGCGGGGTGGCCTGCTGGGCGGAAGATGTTGTAGGAGAGCCCGACGTGGTACCTGTCACCCCTGATCGACATTCCCTCGCCGGGCCCTCCTGTCCATGCTGGTGTCCCCGTCTACCCGGCTCGCCGCTTCTTCCCGCACGGCTGCCAACCACTTCGAGAATCCGCGCCGCACCGGCCGACGGAAGATCGGAGAAAATTCACCAGCATACGACTCTCACCTCTTCGGATCGGACGGCGCGCGCCGGGCGGGGCCGTCATTCGACTTTCCTGAATCACGTTCGTCCGAACCGCGCGAACGGGGCGAATCCGTCCCCTTCGGCGGCTCCTGACGCGCCGGTGCCGGTGCCGTCTCACGGCTCGGGCGCGGCGCCTGCTGGCCGGCACGCGGAGCATCCTGGCCCGACCGGGGCGCGGTCGCTCCCGCGCGGGGCACCGTGCCCTCGCGGCGGCCGGAAGCCGCCGGCGGCCGCTGCA
>JFJP01027077.1_pt1 | contig 22813 bp, 27 predicted proteins | sample 431651 | NCBI WGS metagenome assembly JFJP01 (sample SAMN02602958, study PRJNA72255) | Microbial mat metagenome, whole genome shotgun sequencing project. | biome: fresh water; feature: sink hole; material: water; isolation source: purple microbial (photo- and chemosynthetic) mats found in...
ATAATTCGTGTTTTTTGGTTAATTTTCTTTTAAAATTGTCAAAACCCTATTTTACCAAAACTTAATCTTAATTTTGAATTTATAAAGAATTAGAGCACAACTCATAATCACCAAAAGATAAATATAAAGTATAATAAAAGCCCAAAAATTTTTAACATATAAAGTCTTTATCGTAACATTGACCAATCCTGTAAGCAAATTAGACTTGAATAGTGAGTGATGAATGAAAATAAAATTAAATGATATTTTTTTAAAAAAGAACTATTAAAAAGAATGGCAATTGGTTATAATTGATCGCATTTATCATCAAATTTGAGGTTTCATAAGTTTTCAAATGATCAAAAATCAAGAATATGAGCAATATTGTTGAATTGTTGGCATAAATCCAAAGAACATAAGGGAAATTGTTCTATTCAAAATATTTAAAAAAAATATCGCGAAAAATAATAACTAATCTCCTCGAAACATTGTCAAATAAATATAAAGAAAAAAATAAAAGAATCCATCCTGTAAAACTTTTCCTATCAAAATTCATTAAAAATCCCAAAATGATGCAAATAATTAAAAATCAACCTTATTAATCCTTTGCAAAGTTCTCCAAAATATTTCTTTTCTTTATTGGGCTCGCAATAATAAATTGATGTACCCACTGAAAGACTATATAAATAAATTGAAAAAAACCCGAAAATTCCAAGAATCCCCTCTCTGTTCATCTCGAAAAATGTTTTTCTCCCAGCAAACAAAATAAATTCTTTCCCTTCAAAAACTTCTAAAAATATTTCATATCCCAACATAATCGCAGATCCTAAATACCAAAAGCCCTTTCTGCCAAAATCAAACAAAGCTGAACAAAAAGCCACAACACTCAAAGTCATAAAGAAATTCCAATGGACTCCATATTCAGAAACATGATTCTTTTAATATCTTAAAAAATATATTTTTTTTAAATAAGTATTTTACTTGATAATCAGTTTGTTTGATCATTAACATTCGAATAAGTCCAATAAAGAACAAAGGCAGACAAGAGCTGATAGCTCGAAATAATCTTTTGAATATATTGTGATTTTTTTCTCTTAATTGTCGAGAAACTAAAGCGAGAGAAAAAAGCGCGGATCCTGTTCCAAAATCCATTAAAGAAACTCCTTGTTCTTCAACCTTGCAGAATTTCCGAGGGAAGCAGCGAAAATCAACAGCTAAGATTGTGATGCAGGTGGCGATTTGTAAAAGACTCCTATATTTTGAAACAAAATGGAAATGAACTGAATTATTGATAATTTCATAATGTTGTTTTGTATTTATGTTTGCTAAGGAAAGAAGCCATTCGTTGTTTAGTAAATAATGCACAAAATTCAGAAGAATAACAATAGAGGAAAGAAAAAGGAGAAGCTCAAAAAAATATTGGTTGAATATCAATGTGAATAAAATCGGCAAAATTAAAAGATTAAATTCAAAAAAGAAGTTGTTTTTTATTGAGAGTTTCAAATCTTTTATTAAGAAGTTCATTGTTACGTTTTGAAAAATGGCAGAAAGCTTAAAATAGTTAGTTTATGATAAAATATTTATGCAGATATTAAAAATATACCGGAATCATAAAACAAACAAGAAAAACATCTTCAATAGAAGAACCCTTAAAACCTGTCACAAAAGCCTCCTTCTCTAATTTATAAGAATGAGCTTGTGTTGAGTTCATTTGCAAGGTGAGAGGAAGCTGCTCGATCCATAAAGTGTAGTTTTTATAGTCCATTTTTGTAAAATCTGAAAGAAATTTAATTAAAATAGTAAAAATACATTCAGTATTAATTTCATTTAAATTTATTTTCAAGTCTATTTTTCAATAAATAAATCAATAATTTTGCTATTTTTTCATTATCTTTAATGAACTTAAAAACATTATTGTTTCAATGAAAAAATAAAATTTTTTTTATTTTTTTAAGTGAAAATTAAAAAAGAAAAAAAATCAAATTAGAAGATGGAAGTCATAAATAGTATTGTTTAAAATATTTCAAAATTTTTTGTTAAAAATCATATTTTTAATTTTTTTCTTTAATCGATCTCTCCTTTGTTCCGAAAGATCCTTGAAAGAAATATTGAAATTGGACCCATTCTTCTTTTTTTGCAAAATGCTCTCACATCTTTTTATCTCATCTTTCAAAGGATCGATGCTTTTCGTAAAAAAACTTCTGGACTTAGTTCCGTTTAATTCATCCCAATTTTTTTTATAGCCATACCTAAAAAACAATAAAATAAATACATAATCTTTAAAAAAATAATAAAATACTTTTCTAAAATATATTCATTTTCTTTAGTTTCCTTTAAAGTAAAACCATCTTCATAGCTTTCATCAATATTGGTTTTGAGCATTTTTAAGAAATGATTCTCTTCTTCATTCATTTGAGTCAGATTTCGCAGTGTCTGAACATTTAAATGCGGAAGATTGCCTTCGTAAGGCATATTCGAAGCTCTTCGAATTTCCATAAAGGTTGTTTTGGTTGTCGGTAAAACAGAAGGAATTTTGAAGATGCTTTTCCGGTAATTCTTCATTTGATAGCATTGGATGTTATGTGAATGTTTGCAATCGCATTCCTGAATATCTTCCTGATTTAAATGAGTTTTCTTGTGTTTCTTCAGAGAAGTTTGTCTCTGTGAAAATTTCTTGAGATTCTCACTATCTATTGAAATTTTTGATTTTTTTAAAATAGGTTTTTTATTTCCAGTTTTCGATAAATTCTCATTCAAAAAATTCTTCAAAATCAACTGGCTTTTTATTTTCAAAGGTGAATTAACCTCAGACATTTGATCAAAAGCAGGTACTACTTTCAGTTTAGAATTTTGATTATTTTCTTTATATTCTGAAAAATTCCTCCGGTTCTCAATTGTTAAATTCGATTCTGATTGCAGCATTCGCCTGGACTTCGACGTTACTTTTTGACTGAGAAAAGTATTAATAGGACTTCTTTCTGTTAAATTTTGAGGTTTTGGAATAAAAATTGGTTGTGTTTTTCTTTTCTTTTTTTCCTCAACTTCCAGTTTATATTCAAGTTTTTGAATTATCTTGCTGGGATCAAATGTTTTAATTTGTTCTTCTTCAGCATCATCATGCTGTCCACCATTGATCAGAAAGAAAATCGCAGCTTTATCACTTTCTTGAAGATTCTTCATAATATCAAGCCATTTAGCCTCATATTCTTTCTGATATTTAGAAAATGAGAATTTTTCATCTTTATGGATTTTCTTATAGATTTGAATCAATTCTTTTTTTTTAGTGGGGGTGGTGTCGATTTTATTCCAATAGTCAATAGTATCGATTTTCAAATAAGTTTGCTTCTTATCTATATTAAAAACCTTGTCAAAATATCTCGAAATTTGTGAAATTTGCTTGACATTTTTATTGATGGATCTCAAATCAATGAAATCCTGATCATTATTTTTAGAATCATCAAAATTTGTCGAACTTAAAACCTTATTTTTTTTCATTTTTGGGGTCGTATTGCTTGTTTTTTGCGGGATGTTATTAAGCTTCATGATATTCTCTATAGCTTTCTTCATTCGGATCCTTGGGTTTATTTGTAAAAGTGTGTTGTTTTTATTCATTAAAATATTGAATTTCTCTTGGTTTCCGCTCATATTTGATAAATTGGTGGGTGAATTCCATTTGAGTTTTTCATCATTGATCAATGCATTGATTTTATTTACTTTGCTGAATAATTTCCGACTTTGGAGGGTTCTCTGAATAATTGTTGAGTTATTTGTCTGTAGAAATGTCATCAAAGGGTTTAGTGTATATGGAAATGAAGGGAGCGTTTTAGCGTTTCTTTTTTGATATTTTGGTGACAATGACATTAGGAAGTTTTTAAGAAGCGTTTTATGTTTTATTCTCACAATTTTTTCTAAGAATTAATAATAAAATGTGTAGGGAAGTTTTTTATCAAAGGTTTTAATTTTTGATGATTGTTTTTTTTAGTTTTATTTTTTTTCTAAAATAGGATCAAATTCAAATCATTTAAAATAATTTATTTTTTGTTTCATCTCCATCACCAACCAAATCTAAAAAAAAAAAATTAAGAATTTTTTATTTTTTAAAATGATCTGACTTTTCTTTTCTGCGAACTCGTAATGTAATTTATTGACATCCAAACCTTCATGAATTTTGGTCCAGCCATTTTTATGAACATGATACACTTAAAAACAAAAGCATATAATATTTTTAGAAACAAATCATTTACCTCTACAAACACCACCACTCCCTGAATCTCTAAAAGTTGCATGATAAATGGCTTTAACCCCTAAATTTATTTGAATAATTTACAATTATTTTATTTTGATAAAAAACTCACCAAGTTCAACAGCTTCTTTAACAGTTAAATCTGGTCTATAATATGAATCCAAAACTCCATAAGCATAAGTTGACCCAGACCCTACAGAAAACATATTGCCCTTTAATCTTGTTCCGTTATTATCCACAAAAAACAAATTAGGTCCTGTTTTATCATAACCAGCAATCATCGCTCCTATAGAAAGTCCATAACTTCTGTAATAAAACACCAAATTGGCGAAAATTCTTGAAGCAGCTGCTACACTAGGCTTTTCTCCATTTTTTAATTCATATAATCTACATTGCATCGCAAGGAATTTTTCCCAAAACATGCAATCAGCAGCACCACCAGCCATAGTTCCCAAGAGATTTTCGTTGATTTCAATGACTTTTCTTACTTCTTCTGAACTTACAAAAGGACCCATTGAAGCTCTGGAATCAACTGCAATTAAAACTCCTTCGTTAAAGACAAAACCTTAAAAACAATTATGGATTTTATAGGAAAGTTTTAATATGATAAAAAAACCCAATGTGGTTGTGCCTTTGTGAAAATCCATAATTTTGCGTTCTTCACCTTTGGAATGCTTGACAGTGTCACAAAAAGAAGAGGGATCATCAGTTGCAGCGAATTCAAAATTAAAGTTTTCTAAATTTTTTGGCAAAAACTCTGGGGAGATGTCATTAATTTGAGAAAAATTGATATTGAAGGTGTTGGGAACTGGGTCCATCATTTGATCTAAAAAGGAAAAGTTGTCGAATGCAGCCATTTAAGGGAAATATCTTTTTTTCTGAATGAAATAAAAAATGAGCTTTGCTTTTAGGTTATTTTTTATTTTTAATTTTTTTTGTTTTGTTTTATTTTGAAAATGAGTGAATTTGAAAAAGATTGGGATTCTTATCAGACAAAAAAATCAAATTTCAAAATATTTTTTTATGCCCAATTTTTTTAATTTTTTTTATGATTTATATTGTGAGTAATTTCAAAACATTTCTTTATAGTTAGGAGCACTCTTGTTTAAGGGTAAATTGTTGTAATTGTAATAAATTTTAGCCGCCGAAATTCCCAATATCAAAACAATACCTCCCAAAATTCTTAATTTCTTTTTGTTTTGAAAAATTCTTTGAGGGCATTTTCTCAAAAAATATGTCAAAGCGTAAATTTTTGATTGTTTTGAATTGAAAATTGAGCTGATTTTATCAAGAATTAAAAGATTTTTTTAATTTAATCAACTTGTTTGGAAATTTGATTTGACATGAGCCTAAAATTTGTTTGAAAGGAAAGGTTTTCTCTAAAAATATAGATAAAGTTATAGCTTTTTCGATTGAAAAGTTCAAATTTTTGTCAATATTTTGGAAAAAAGAATGGATCCCTCCATACTATTAATGTTTTATTTTCAAAGAAAAAATATAAAGGATATGAAAAACATCATATTGATCATATTGAGACATTACGCTGTCTTTTGAGAGTATTATGAACTAATAAAAAAAAAAAATTTACAGAAAAAATAATCATTTTTACTGAAGTAACCAAATAAAATATAGAATTAGGTTCACTACATAGCAAATAGTCATAAATTCTGTAAATAATCTTCAAAGAACTAAAACTATGAGCAAACCATGTTAAAATCCAAGGAATTGTAAAATTTGGGGTTCTATAAAACAAGAAAAATTGTAAAATAAAAAAAGTTGAACAAAAAATTTTAATAATTAATTTCTACTCAAAATCTTGCAAGAAGGTAGAAAGTTCTGAGTCATATTCTTTTAAAATAACCATGATAATCTGCATTTGTTTCATTAAACTCTGATCAAATTTGAAATTTAAATTATCCTTGTTTTTTTTACGAAAATAAGCAACAACAACAACAAAAAAACTTATCTGAAAAACGTCAAAGCAGCTTTTTCAGCCATTATTAAGCCGTCAAGTCCAAATAATATTAAAAATATTGAGCAAACATCATGATAACCTTGATAATATTCCATATGCTCATGTTTTGAAAAAATCTCGTTTAAAATCCTGCTCAAAATTTTCCTATGGTATTTTCTAAAAAAAAATGATTTTCTTTCAAAAGAAAAAAATTACAGGTCTTCTTCAGAGCAATTTTCGAAATTTTCGAAACAAAGAAGCGATCTATCAACATCCTTTTGTATTTGATCTGAAAATTTATTTGTTTTGAATTCGACTAAATAAACCATTTAATTTTCGAAAAAAATCATTGACATACAGTGGTAGCAAGCTGAATCCTCATTTGCATCCAACAAAATCGGCCACATTTTTTTGCGAAAATATGATGTGTGAAATCCATTTTCTCGACCAAAAATTCTCAATTCCCGCAAAAATAAATCCTATTTTTCAAAAGGTCAGAGCATTAAAATTCATTTTTCAACTTTTTTTATATTATTTTTCTCATATTTTTCTAATAGAATCAGATGCGCTTTGAGATTTTCTGAATTTGCCATCAAATTTCCTCAGTTTAAAAACCAAATTAATTAATAAAATTACTATTAAATGATGAATCGGATTATAATACAAAATAAATCATTTATTTTTTAAAGGAGATATAATCATTCGATATTTATTAAAAAAATGGACTATCAAGCCTCCCTTATCAGCATTTTTGGTCCCAATTTCGTTCAAAATATTGACCAAAATGAGCAAGAAAATAATTGGAAGACCTTCCTTATGAGAAACTGTTTGTTTTTTTACATAATCAAAAACATGGAGTTTTTAAACTCCTTTTCTTCAAGCAACAATATGATGCCTGGTCAGAATGCATCGCCTTCATTTTTCCACATAGATCAAAATCTTCAAAGTTTTAATCTAAATAACAACAATGCTTCCATGAATGAAGCCTTGATTCCTTTGATACAAAATATAAATGAAACTTTGATGCAACTGTTCAACAATTACCAAGACCTCATTCAGCAGAACCCTGCTTTAGAGACCCCGCTTTTCAACCTGTTTAATATCAATAACATTGAAAGCAACCCAAGAAATCAACTTAATGTAAAAATTCTAGCGTTTTTCCTAAAAATAATATGTATTTTTAAGATGGAAAATCTGGAAAACCTTTTGACTGGGAATAGAATAGAATCTATGAACAGCAATATGTTAAATTCATTTATTTTATTTATGGATTTATTTTTGTTTTTCATCGTCTATGAAAACAGGTCGATGAATAAAGAAGAAATTGATCAAATACCAATTATCAGATTTAAAGCGAACAAAAAAGCGGCAGTAGATTTAAAATCAAAAAAAATTAAAAAAAACGAAATAGAAAAAGATGAACCTACTTGCAATTCGTAAATAGTTTTAATATTTTTATATATTTACGTATATTTAGGACATGCAATATTTGTATTGAAGACTATAAAAATCGAGAAATTCTCAGGTTTTTATTAAACTTTTAAAATTATATTAATATTAAGAGTCATCCAATTTTTTTTATATTTTATAGGATTTTGAAATGCGAGCATCGATTCCATAAAAAATGCATTGATCGTTGGTTATTGAAGAAGAATAAATGTCCTTTATGCAAAAAAACATTTACCTAAATATATTTTAATATTTTTACCTTTATTTCCTCTCTATTTTTTCTATTCATTTTTACAATGCTTTATAAACAATTGCAATTATTAAATAATTCAGTTATAAAAAAAATAATTATTTGCATTCTTTAACAAAAAAATGAATAATGGATTAAATTCGCGTTCATATTATAGAACTGACATTCCCGCAGTCAAACAATTTTCCAACCATCCTCGTGATAATTTTTCTTTAAAAACCAATGATTTGCCAGGTTTTTTTTTAAAAAAATTATAGTTTTGCTTTATTTTTATAAAGGAGCTCAACCAAAACCAATATTTCCATCAGAAAGAAAAAACAGACCAGAGGATTACATAGAAAATTATTTGAAAAATGAAAAAAACAAAAGCAAAACATTTTTTTTTTAAAAAGATCTAAAAATTTTGTTCTAAATTTTAATTAAAAAACATAAAGGTAGTCCTATTAATGTAAATCCCAAAAAAATCAGAAACCCATGTTATGCTGATTATGACCCGTCTGGTTATGATGAACCTGTGGATTCATTGGATAAATTTAAAAATGAATATCAACCACAAGCAAATTTTGAGAATCAAAATCAGATGCATTCTCAACCCCAAGCAAATTATAATAATCAGAATCAGATGTATCAAGAAAAATTTGAACCCTATGAACTGAAGAAGAATCAAATATATGAAAGAAATTATGAACAATTTGAAGAATCAAAACCTATAAATAAATCAAATGAGTTGTCCAAAAATTTTGCCAATTTCTATGGGGTGACCCCGCCAAGAACTGGGTAAAATGGCTCAATATTTTAAAAATATTTTCTTTAATTTGATAGGACAATAAGCAATAATGTTTTAGCAAAAAAACTGGAAGAAAATCTCTTGTATTTTTTAAAGAATTTCTTTTCTTTCTGATTTTGTTTTTGAAGCCAGAGAAATAGCAATTCAAAGTTAGAATTTAAAGGTGCCTTAAAACAAGAAGCATTATTTAATAAAAATGCAGCTGTTTTCTTTGGAGCAACACCACCTCCTTCAAATTTAGTTTCGTTGGCAATTTGATTTTCGGAAATTTTATTAATTTTTTTATAATAAATAGACATAGAAATTCATTTTTAAAAAAAGATCCTGATTTTCAGAAAAATTTGGAAATTTTTTATGCTTTTGAAGAGCAAAAAAGGTGGAAATTATACATAAAAACATTTATTAAAATCTTTACTTTTAGATTACAATTAGAGAAAAATATGAAATTGTACAAAATTCCGGAAAAAAAATATCAAGGTTTTTATAATCCAATTAGTCATAAAAACGTTATGGAATATGTTCCAAAATATAACATTTTTGTTCAAAGTAAACAAAAATATTAAATAAAGGATAAATAAATATTAATTTTTTTTTTTAGTTGAAAATGAAAAACATTCTCGTCAAGTGAATGATGAATTAAAATCAAAAATTGTAAAAGATCATACTTTAATGAATTATGATGATGACGTTTACAAATCAGGTCAATTTTTTTTGTTTCTTTTTAAATAAATAATTAAACCTTTTTCAGTCAACACAATGTATGGGCTTTATTAATTATGAAAAATATAAATGAAAATCCTAATTGCTTTTTTTACATAAATGATAAATTCCAATAAAGTTAAATTTATTCTTCATCAGAAAATAATTTAATTTCATCAGTTGACATTTCTCTAAAATCATTCTTTTCTTTATTATTCATTTTATTTTGAATAAATTTTTTGAATTCCTCTGAATTTCTCAATTTTTCTAAATGATATTGAGTATTGTACTTTTTCATAAACTCATATTCCTCAACACTCATTTTTTTCGAACAATTCAGACTTAAGCTTCGTTCAATGATATTTTGTCTCATCCATATCAAATACACAAAAACCGTTATCAAGATCATTAAGACAAAATACAAATAATTCAATGAGAATTTATTGATGAAGTATAGAATTTGTAAGGGGAAAATGCTGTAAGAATGTGCCAAGCAAATAATCTCATAAAAAAAAGCGAGACTCAAAATTATGATGATGTGATTTTGAAAAAGTATGGAAGAAAAATATTTTGTCATTTAAAAATTCAAGCGCGATTTTAATTTTAAAAAAACACGAAAAAATTGATAATAGCAAAAAATAGCGATAAATTTTAATATCTTTAAAAAAAAAAAAATTCCCAAACAAAAATTTTTTTTTTATGGCTGAAAACGATAACATTCATAATTCAGATCTTCAATTTGAAGAGAAAAAAGCAACTGAAATGATAAAAGGCAAGATAAAAGTCATTGATAAAACAACGAATTCGAATACAAATCCACTAGAAAATAATAATAATCCTGTTGTTGAACAAGCTCCACCTCCCCAGCAACCCGCTCCCGCAAGAGGAAATCTATCAATTTTCAAATTAGTGTTTTATTATTGGATCATCAATCAAATTATCGGATTTTTTTTTAAAGGAAATCAAAAAGGAGCTCAAAACTCCAATTTGTTCTCAAACGTTTTTCTCGACAATGAGCCGTTTGTATTCTAATAAAAACAATAAATTTAAATTAAATTAATGAATTAAAGGAAGTGCTATATCAATTGTCAAAAGTGCCCCATTTCTCGAAAAATCAAAAAAATATAATCATGTCTTGGAATGAAAGTAATCTTTTTTACAATTATGATGCAGAAAATCACAGGGAAAAGTATATAGTTTTGAATAAAACTGAAGTAAATTTTTTCAATTTTGAATAATTTTTCATCTTATCAACAAACTAGCTTCAAAACATGGAAAATTTATATGTAAATGTCTTTGTTCATTCAACTCGGGAACTATTTACTATAAACGATACAGAATTAATACCTTATTTAGCTTTTGAGGGATCCTATAGTATTTTTTAAAAAATATCCAATAGCTTATTTTTTTTAAAAAAGACTTACTTGAAAATAGACCAAAAAAAAATGTTGATGATGAAGTGAGTCTTTTGGATTCTTTTAGTGGAAGCGAAGATTTAAATATGAACACAAAGAAAAATGAAGAAAAAAACAAAACAGAACTTGTCCCTCACCTAAGAAATAATTCATATATTCGACTTGTTCATGACCTTAATTATTATGCACCCAATCAAATACCTCCTCAATTCAGTATTTTTTCTTATATTTATTCAGAATTATTTGTATTTATTATTAGATATTACATTAATTGATAGATTAAAAGTTTATCAGCCTATTTTGGATACCACTCAATTTTGGCTTCAAAAAAAAGATTATATATGTTTGAATTCTAATGAGACCGCAGACGAATTATTGAATATATCAATTACTTTCAACACTTATTGGAATTGGAAATATATGATGCAAACTCAGCTCGATGCAAGCACAAAAATTTATGCTGAATGGGGGATGGAGTCGAATATGGAAGAAATGAAAGAGATGCTTTTGGAAACCAATATTTATTTATTAACTGTCACAATGATTGTTTCACTTTTGCATTCAATCTTTGAAATTTTGGCTATGAAAAATGGTTCATATTTTATCATTTTAATTGAGCATTTTTTTCAAAAAATAAAATAGAAATTAGTTTTTGGAAAAACGCTGAATCACATAAAGGATTATCTTTAAGAAGTTTATATATGAATTTGATTATGGAAGTAATGATAATATATGAATTTAAAATTAGTAGCATAATTTTAATAGATAATTCTAATTTTCTATTTGCTTGACCATGAAACCTCCTTCATTATCAAAGTTTTTAGCGTTTTATCCATTGGTATATCTGTTTGGAAAATTCTGAAAACAACCAAATTTAAAGTTTTTTTGAATTAGAAAAATTATAAATTATGAATTATTTATTTAGGTGAGAAGTGATAAGAAGTTTCCATGGGTAGAATTTGATCACAAAGAATCCTATAAAAGTGAAACTGAACAATATGATAAAGTTGCAACTACTTATTTACTTTGGATCATGTCTCCAATATTTATTGGATGCTGTGTATATTTATTAATTTTCAAAACAATATTTTCATTGTTCTTTTAGATATATGCCTTCATTTATGAAAAACACAAAAGTTTATATTCATTCTTTTTATCCAGTGCTGTCGGTTTTATCTATATGTTTGGTAACATTTTTTAAAATTAAACATTAATGACATCATTTTGATTAGGATTCATACAAATGACTCCACAAATATATATTAATTACAAATTAAAATCTGTTGCACATTTACCATGGAAATTCTTGATTTATCATTTTCTCAATACAATTATAGATGACTTGTTCGCTTTCATCATAACTATGCCTTGGCTCAAAAGATTGAGCTGTTTCAGAGACGGTTTTTTTTTGAATTTTCAACTTAAAATTTATATTTTTATGAAAATAGATATAATTTTTGTTATTTATATATATCAACGATGGATTTATAGAGTAGACCCAAACAGAACAGTTATAAAATTTGGAAAAAATAAAATAATTTTTTTTTTAAGGAACATGGAGAAAAAGTAGTTAAAGAAGAAATTGAAAATAAAGATCCCTCAAAAGAGATTGGAAACGATTCAAATAAAAATAAAATAGAATAAAAAATAAATTAGAAATAAAATTAATGAAGGGATTAAACCTTTTTTTCTTTGAAGAGAAGGGTGGTAGAACGAATAAAATACATTTTAGCCTTTAGGACTTGAAAATTTTTATAATAAATTAATTTTTTTAAAAGAATTAGACAACAAAGAAGAAATGAATAAAAAATAAATATTTCATCATAAAATATGAAATTATATTCGAGAATTTGAATATTAATTTATAAATAATGAAAAGGTTAATGAGAAAAAAATGGTATTAGAAACGAAAAAAACACTCCTTTCCCTTTTTATTAATTTTGGCCATTATATGGATAGAACGGCTTCCAATATTCACCATTTCTTTGTTTCTCTCCAAAATTTCTTTCATTTAAATAATTGATTCCGTATTGATTATTATTGACATCATTGTTCATTTCCATAACTCCATAATTTGGGTAATTATTAGGTTTCGAGAAGGAAATATTTTGCATATGAGGATAATTGACACCAACATAAGGATTACCGTTTCCCGTGAAGCAATAATTATTAGTGGAAATCATGTTATTGTTTATATAATTATTATTATCTTGAGGAGGAGGGTTGTAGAAAAAAGTATTAGATCTATATTGATTTGGATAAATTTGCGGGATATTGCAAGATGCGGCTTGTGCTGCTCTTCTGTTGTTTCTCATGTCTTTTTCCACTGGCATAAGATTGAAAAATTGAGGAATGGAAGATTCATTATTTGATTGGAAATTGAGATTGTTTGCCAAAGCTCCATTATTGTCTTGGTTTTCTAAATTCGCGTTAATCAGAGGATTGATTGATTTTGCTTGATTTCTCTCATTGTTTATGGCAGATTGGGCTTTTTTCTCTGAATTTTTCTTTGATTTCTTTTTTACAAATTTATTAAGTTTGTTCAAAGAGTTCAAGTTTTTCAAAGGTTGACTATTAGTGATTTCCTTAGCAATTAAAGAAATTTGTGATATGGACTGGTTATTGTTCATATTCTCTTGATAATTTGAAGCACGTGCTTCATTTTTATTGGGTCTTTGATTTTGATAGTTGCCCATAAAACTTTCATGGCTAATAGATTGCGTTTCTGAATAAAAATTTGGGAAACCGTTCTGGAAGTTCATTAAATTTCCGCCATAATTATCCTCAGATAAATTGCACATATTATAATTTGCTTTGTGGATGATGTCTTCTGCTTCACTGAATGCTTTATGATTGTTGTTATTTTCATGATTTGACATCTTTTCAGAAATTTTTGAATTTTTTAAAAACAAGAAAAATAAAAATTTACAACTTTCTTCAAAAAATCTTGAGGATTGGTTGGCTTCACATCGCTTGGATTTGAATTATTCGGTGGTTTTTTTTCATTGGGAATACAAATGTGAGGAATAAGTGCATTGGTTTGAGTAAAATCATAGCTACAAAACTGATTTAATTTATTTAGAATGCTCCTATTTGCAAATTTTATGATATTTGTGTCATTAGGTTCTAAATTATCAGACATTAGCTCATTATTGATAAACCCTTTTAATTGGCTCGGTTGCTGGCTTTTAGAAATGTCAGGATTCATCCAGAAATTCTGGTAATAAGTTTGACTTATCTCTTTATTTTTCTTTTCTTTTCCATTTTTTGATGAAAAATGTTGATAACCTAACATTCTATTTTTAAGAGGGTTTGCTGCAACATCAAATAGATTTTTAGGTTTTTCAAAAGTTTCATTCAAAGTTTCTTCTTCGTGTAAACCTTGAAATTTCGCTTCTGCTGGATGAATTCTTTAAGAAATAATGGTAAATAAGTTAAATTTTTGTGAATTACTGTTTTTCTTCTGAATTCTCTTTTGCTTTAGAGTGATATTTTTGTTTTTTTATAGGGTTTTTCTAGATAAATTCATTTTTTTTCTTATAATAAAAAAAAATTACTTTAGTTTGATTGACGGAGGAGGTCTCAGATTTATTCATGTTTTCTGTGGAAACGGGAAGTTTTTCCACGGATTTTCTCGTTCTTTTCTTGTGGGTCTCTTTTTCCTGATGCCTTTGAAAGAAATTATCCAAGGTTTTGTCTTTGTCGAAATCCTAAAAAGAATACAATAATTTAATTACGTCTAAATTTAAAGAAAAAAAACTTTGATTTCTGTAATTTCAAGTGAATCATAAATTTTTTCAATAAAGTCAGCTTTGATATCTCTACCAATTTCTTCAGCAATCTTCAAGAAAAATTAATAAATTCTAAAGCAAAAAAATTAAGAAGTTACCTGTTTAAAAACATTGTTTTCTTTGAGTTTACTTGGTTGAAGCTTAATTTTCTGAATTAATAATTTGATAACACTATTTTTATGATTGATTTTTTTGATTTCGTTCACTTTCTTTGTTTTTAAAGTGTATTCTTTTATTAGCTCATTGAAATTTCCATCAACTTTTCTTTTAAAAAAACATATTTTATGATAAATGTTCTTAAAATTCTGATATTTTTCATTTGAAAAATTTTTGGTTTGAGGGAACAGAAGATTGCAAACTTCTTTGAAGTTGTTGTAGAAGGTTTTTTTGTAGAGAGTTGTGTCGATTTTTTTGGAATTTGAATTGATTCCCCTTAACATATAGAATTTATTTTAGTATTAACAAAATGAAAGATTTAAATAAATAGCAAACATTTTATTGGAAGCTGCATTCGGAGCCTTGCGCTTTTTTTTTTTCGTTTCGCTAAAGTAAAAAATTGTAAATAAAAATGAAAGAATGTTAAATAGAAAAAATGATAAAAATGTTACTTTTGTTGAGGAATCTCTTCTTGTTTAACTGGAAGAGGGATTTCATTCTATATATTTTATCATAAATTAACGATGAGAGATAAATAAAAAGAAAATAATAGAAGAAATAGAAATTATTTGACAAATATATTTGGAGGCGATAATTCAGAATTTTCGGACATTTGGATTAGCTTATTTAAATAAACAAAAAAATTAATAATTTATCTAAAAATATTATGGTTTTTTCAAATAAAAACTTGATAACTAATTTAATTAAAGTTTATATAAAAAATTCTTGGAAAATTCTGCGTTTAAAAAAATTTTAAAAATCTTAATTTTGTTCTTTTATTAAGCTTCTGAATCATATTTTAATAATTTTTTTTAACTTTCTCTTCATCACCTTTTTTTAATGTATTTTAATCCAAATTCTCCTGATTTTTTCCTTCTAATCAAAGAAAAAATATTATTCAAATCCAAAGGGAAATATTTATAAAGGCTATGCACTGAAATAAGAATAAAAAATCACAAATTAATGGATACTAAATAAATAAATGAATCAGATAAATAAAATTCAATCAAAAATTGAATTTTTAAGACTTATTAAAGTTTTAAGGACCTGTAAATTTCCTTTTGTTTGTAAAAATAGTTTGAAAAAATATAAAAACAGAAAAAATTAATAAATTAGAAAATAGGTAAAAAAACGAAAATTTTTAAAGATTCAAGGAAAAATTATGAAGTTGAATGTCTATTTCAGAGCTATGGGAATTTCTGAAAGTTAAAAAAAACTTTGAAAAATGTTTTTTAAGAAAATTCAGCAAATGATTCTTAAATAAATTTTAATTATTTTAAAAAATTTATTTCAATATCTTTTCTCTTAGTTTTTCTCAGTTAAAAAAAATAGGCTCAAGAAAAACTAAAAACAAGTGAATTATGCTAGAAATTTTCCTATTTTGAAATCATTTTCTTAAAAAATAAACTTATTATTTGTTTTAAAAATATAGCCTCTTTTTTTTACATTAAATATTTTTAAGATATGTTTTTTTTGCTTAAATGTATTATTTTCAAAAATAAACAGATCATTTTTTTTTTTAGTTTGTGAATGAAAGATAGGACCTTTTTAAGAGGATACTCGCAAAAAACTTTGAATATTTCAAATTTTTGTTTAAAAAATGAAAATCTTCCTAAAAATCTTTTTTTGAGATGTTTTTGAAATAAAAAATATTGACCAAAATACAATAAGAACCAAAAAATATAATACAAAACAAAAAATTTATAAGATGATTTGTTATTTTTTTATAGTATTTTTCAATGTCTTAATTGCTTCAAAAATTTTCATTCCCTTACAAAAATCTCAACCAAATCCTTCATTTTTACAATTCTCCCAAAAATTTCAAGCCCTTAATCTTTTCATCAAACAAAGTGACATTAAGCCTCATTTAGCAATCACAAATTTTTTAGACTCCCAATATTATGGAGAAATTTCAATAGGGAACCCTCCACAAAAGTTTCAAGTCATCTTTGACACAGGATCCACAAATCTGTGGGTCCCTTCTCAAAAATGCTATTCAACAGCTTGTTGGACCCATAGCACTTATAAAAGTAAAATGAGTTCTACTTATAAAGAGAATGGTACCTTAGCTTCCATACGATATGGCAGTGGAAGTAATTTTTTCAAATTTAAACATTTCTTAAAAAATTTTTTTTAGAAATAGAAGGTATAACAAGCAGAGATGACATTGTTTTTGGAAATATGACATTAAAAGATGTGAACTTTATTGAAGCAACTACAGAGGAAGGAACTTCCTTTAATTTGAGTCCATTTGATGGGATTTTGGGACTAGGAATGGCTAGAACATCGGCTAATAACATAAAACCTATTTTCCAGGAATTTTATGATAGAAATTTGATTTCTGATCTTTCTTTTTCTTTTTATTTGACGAAGAATGGAGAAAAAATGGGGAGTCAATTGATTTTAGGGGGAGTATGTGATGACTATGATTTGAAAGAATTTACTTATCATGATGTAATTGGAGATGTCTATTGGTAATTTTTAAGACTTTTATCAATTCATTAAAGAAAAAAAAATATTTGTTCAAGGTTGATAAAAATTGATGATATTTTATTGAATGGAAAATCCATAAAACCAGAATCAGCCCATTTTACTGCAATTATTGATTCAGGAACTTCAGCAATTATTGGACCTAGCGATATTATAAAGGAGATTTTAGCACAATCTCCACCAAATTTCAAATGTGAAAATACACTGAACATGCCTTTGGTTTCATTTATCATTGAAGGTATTGAATACACTTTAAAAGGAGAAGAATATATGTTGAAAAAAGCTTCAGGATTAAATGAATGTGAAATGGGATTTCAAGGTACACAATTACCCTCGCAATTTTCAGGCACTTTCATATTGGGAGATAGCTTTATGAAGAATTTTTATACTCATTTTGATTTGGGAAGAAGAAAAATTGGATTTGCCAAGGCTAAACATAATCTGAAATAAGATATGTTTTATGAGATTTGCGTTTAATTAATATTAAATACAAAACTGCTTTAAGTTTATTTTAATTTGAAGTTTATATTTTTTAATTTCAATTTTTTCAATAATTTCAAAATTTCATTTTGCATTACCAGTAGATAATTTGAGAAGAGGAAAAGTCCTTTTCTTGAAAATAAAAACATTATAATTTCTAAATATTCGATTTTTTTTAAAAAAAATTAAATTAAAAAAATAAAATAATGAGATAAATTATTTTCTAAACTCACAAAATTAAATATTTTTTTTTCTTTCGTGAAAATTGGGTTCAAAATTGTTTTTTTCACAAAATTTTCGTTTAAATATTTAATTTAGCTTTTAATAACTCAAATATGATCATCCGCCATAATTTCATTACGAAATCCTGTCCATAAAAACAATTAATAAATGAAAAAAACAATTAAAATAAAAACTTCTGCGTCTTCATCTAAAACTTTTTCAACTTTCTTCACGATTTCATGCGGCGATTCTCTATTCGCCACTTTTTTATATATCATTGAAACAAATGCAGGTTCTTCTGTTCCAATATATTCGATTGATTTATTTACAAGCCAAGGTTTCACTTTTTTATCTAAAATATTGCTCTAGAATAGAATAAAATTAATAAAATATTGATAAAATAATCCAAAAAATTCTTAAAAAATACAGTAGCAAAAAGTGTCCAATTAATTGGATAATAAAACAATTCCTCCTTTGTTTTGGGGATTTGTGTGATCAGATTTTCCAGTTCTTTCTTAATATGTTCGTTCGAAAGAATCGTCTGTGCAGCTGCCCTATTTTTTTCAATCTCTTCTTCTTTAAGCATTTCTTGACTTAAAAAAAAAATTAAAGTTTTATAAGAAAAAAAAATAGATCTATCACCTCCCTAAATTCAGGTTTTTGGCCAAAGTGCTTATCAATTGCAATTTATCACTTTTTTCAGATTTATTCAATAGTTTATTTTTCTTATCAAGAATCGCAATATTTTCTTCGTTTTCTTCAGCCTATTTTACAATTTTACTCTGAAAACAACATAATAAAAATAAAACTCCAAGATTAAAAGCATTGGAAGTCTGATTCATCAGATTTTTCGCTTTCAATTTGTTCAAATCCAATGATAAAGTGGTTGGACCTTCATCTCTTTCATAAAGTTGGAGATGCTGAGTTTCCTGAGCCATTTTATTTCCTTTATGCTGATCAGCATAATCTGTTTGTAAAAAAAAAGTTGTTGGTTTTTTTTTAGGCATATCTGAATCCTCGCCCTCTTCTCTATCTGGAGAAGGAGGTTTAACAAAATTGATATTTTCTTCAGGTTCTGGTGGATGTTCTTGAGCTTGAAACTCTTTTTTTCTTTCAAATTCATCTTCTTCTCTAATTTAAAAAAAAAAAATATTAGTTTTTATAAGAAATAAAAAGTTTCATACAGTTCTCGTTGTCTCATTTTCTTGCGTTCTTGGTAAATTTTTTGATATTTCATTGTTTTGCGCTTTTTTTCTTCTTCCGAATCGTAAATCAATTCCTTCTCTAATAAACGAATTCGATCTTTCTCTCTATCTCTTTCCTTTTCTCTTTCTCTTTTCCTGTCTTTTTCCTGAGATGTTGAGAGAGAAAAAATTAGTTAAATCATTTTTAAGAAATTTTATGTGATAAAAACCTTATCATCCTCTCTTCGCAACCAATCAGCTAATTTGTCTTTGAATTTCCTTTCATTATCACGCTTTAATTGGCGTTTTCTGCTATCTCTTTCTCTCTCTCTAGGGTGTTCTCTAAAAACAAATAATTTTTTAAAAAAACTTGCATAAACAACTATATTACAAATGAGGGCTTATAAAAAACAAGACATAAAAAGAAAATAAAAATGAAAAAAATAAACTAATAAACACCAGAATTTAATAAATTCATGAACAAAAAAAAATTGAAAAAAATTATATAAAATACAAAATTAAAAATAAATCAGCAACTTAATAAAATTTTTATGTAAATTTATACTTTTTTTCTTCTTCTCTCTCTTTTTCTTCTCTGATTTTGTGTATATCAAGCTTGAATACAAAAAATCGAACAAAAAAAACATTAAAAGATTGTATTCAAACAGAAAAACAAATTAAATTAAAAAAAAAAAAAGGAACAAATAGAAAACTAACTGTTTTCAATAAATTATTGATCCTCTGAATAACATCAACATCATCCCTTTCCAGAAAAAAATCGAACTCTTTCTTCTCATTTATTTCTTCTTCTTTATGTGTTAATTCCCATTCTCTCTTTTTCAATTCTTTCCATTCTTTAATAAACATTTCAGTTTTTTCTGGTGGTTTAATTTGTAAATCTTTATCGACTATTTTTAGTCCATTGAGCACTCTAATGCATCTCAAAACGCCTTCAACTGTTTCGAACTCACAATAACCGAAAGGCATAGGCATATCCTTTTCATTCTTGGATCTTTTCCAGCTGGTTATTGGTCCACATTCCTATAATATTCAAAATTCTTTTTTACAATTCTGTTAATGAAAAAAATCAATCCTAATTAAATACTCTTAAAATCGATTCCACGAAGTCGTCAGGCACATCATGCGGTATATTATTAACAAAAACCTTTTTCAAAGCATCGGATTTTTCAGGTTTTACTTGGATCATAGGGTTTGGCATTATTGGCATCATTCCGTTATTCATATTATTCAGATTCATATTCGGAGGGAATTGGTTATTCATGTTCATCATAGGAGGAAAACCTTGTGATTGAGGCATCATTTGAAACATATTTGGCGGCTGCTTTATTTGAGAAATATTATTGTCATTTAAAATTACAGATTTTATGTTCAGGTTTTGGAGGGCTGCCTGTTGTTGAGGAGTCATTTGCATTTGTTGATTAGGGTTCATCATCATTGGGAAATTTTGATAAGGAGGACCTGCAAATAAATTACCAGGCATTTTGCTTGTTAGAATAGCTGGTGCTGAAATAATATTTGGATTTTGAGGGGTTAATGAATTTAAAGGGTTTGATTGTTGGTTGGATAAAGGATATATTAAAGATCCTAAAATATAAGGATTTTAGAGAAAAATGGATATTCTATGAAAACCTTGCTGGGTCGGGTAGATTATTTGGGCTCTTGTGATGTTTGGCTGACCGGTTTGAGGATTAAACTGTGGAGGTGGCAAATTGCCGGGAGTTTGATTCGGATTTCCAAACATTGGATAGGAATTTTTCGGAATTATTTATCTTATATATTTTTTTGTTTAAGTCTTTTTATTTAATTTTTACAAATAATTGTCTAAAGTTTCGGCGTAATTGTACTCAGCTTTGTTATGCATAATCAACTCATTCCCAACGAAATAAAAACTATCTGATTTTGTCATCCAGGGGCTTTTAATCATGCTGTCTATAAGGTCAGATGTCAGTTCAGGTACACTATAGATAGATTCCCAACTATTTGTGGTCTTCGGAATGCAAAAAGGGAAATTAAAATCGAAATTTTGTATCAATTGATCTTTAAAATAATGTCTTTCAATCATACGGAAATTTTTTAAAGGCTTATCACCCACTGAAAACGTTAAATTGGTTCCCACTTTTTTTAGCCTAAAAAAATTTGGGCCGAAATGGTAACGAACTGTTCTATAATCCTCTTCGTTTGAATCAATCTCTTCCTCTTTTAATTCCTCTTCGTTTGGGTCTTTTTCAATAGCGAATAAAATGTTATTCGTCTCAAAATCTCGGATTTTAAATGATAAAAATTGAATATTGTAGATATTCGCTGATAATGGACATAAAAAATGGCTTGTGGGTTTTTTTAGACTGAGCGCATATTCAGGAGTTATTTGAGAGAAATTTTGAGCTTTTTTCTCCATTAGTTGAGTTTTTAGGTTTTGTTAAAAGATTGGAAAATTTCTTAAGTTTTTATTTTAAATTTTTATTTAAAAAAATCATATTTTTACAAAATAAAATGGGATTTTTAAAAAAATTTGAAATTTCAAACCAAAAAATGAGTTTTCAAAAAATTAATAACAATTTATGAAAAAAATTATTTTGATATGTTTAATTTTATTATCAGATGGTGTACTTTCAGAGGAAAATTTGGGAATATTAAATTCATTTGATCTGATTAAAACATCATATGGAACAAACGCTTTGATTCTTTTTATTGGAACCCCATCACAAAGATTTTCTGTAACATTTTCATTCTTTTCTCAAAAATTGACTCTTTTATGTGACCTAAATGAAAATTCCACAAAAAATTCACAAAAAATTGATATTTATTATCCGAAAAATTCAAGTTCTGCAATTTTTTTCTTTAACAGTTCAGATAATACTTCATTTTTAAATCAAATTACAGATAATATCACAGTAAATCATTCGAAAATGCTATTTAAAAATAAAACAATAGCAATAAAATGCTCTGAAAAAAATGATGAAAAAATTGGAGTTATAGGCTTAATGAACAACTTTTTCTATTCAGAAAATTATGAAAATTTATTCATTTGTCTGCATAAAAACGGAGGCTATATAAAACAAACGAATAAAACAACAAAAGATGCAATTCTTAACAACAAATTTATAAAATTTGCAAGAATAATTTTAGAAATTAATCATCCAAATATTAAAGAAATTGGATTCCTAATAAAAAATATAGGCATAAAGGCGCTTAAAATTGTGAATTTCCTTAATATTGATGAGTTTTACATTGAAATTAATGGGGAATACACTTATAGTTTGTTCAGTTCTCATTTATATTTAAAATTGAAAGAAATGTTAAATAATCTATTTTTCAATAAATTTGATAGGTTTTTCAATGATGATTCTTGTTATCTGATCAAGAATTTTAATAAAATTAAAAAGGACTTGCCAAATTTAACATTTTTGCTTCGTTCTAATGATATTTTAGAGCTGAATCCTGAAGAGTATTTGATATATTATTCAGATCAGAACATTTATTGCTTTAATTTTAGAGAGAACACAGAAACAAATCACAGTTTTTTTTCTATGAACTCATTTCAAAATCGGTTAATAGAAACTGATTATTCGAAGAATTTGATGAAAATTATAGATTTTGATTGTGAAAATTCAGCTTTTAAAGAAATTTTCAATGGGAATTTTGATCAAACATTTATGAATATAGACCAAATATTCATCAATGTAGTGATAGCTT
>JFJP01005863.1_pt1 | contig 22811 bp, 19 predicted proteins | sample 431651 | NCBI WGS metagenome assembly JFJP01 (sample SAMN02602958, study PRJNA72255) | Microbial mat metagenome, whole genome shotgun sequencing project. | biome: fresh water; feature: sink hole; material: water; isolation source: purple microbial (photo- and chemosynthetic) mats found in...
TCAGCGTGCATGAGTTTTTGTACCCGCTGATGCAGGGCTATGACTCGGTGGCGCTCAAGAGTGACCTGGAACTCGGTGGCACCGACCAGAAATTCAACCTGCTGGTGGGTCGTCATCTGCAAGCCGAGTATGGCCAGGAGCCGCAGTGCATTCTGACCATGCCGTTGCTCGAAGGGCTCGATGGCATCGAGAAAATGTCCAAAAGCAAGGGCAACTACATTGGCATCAGCGAAGATGCCAACACCATGTTTGCCAAGTGCTTAAGCATCTCAGACGTGCTGATGTGGCGCTGGTACACGTTGCTGAGCTTTCAGTCGGAGGCGCAGATTGCTGCCCTGAAAGCCGAGGTAGCCGCCGGGCGCAACCCGAAGGAAGCCAAGGTGGCGCTGGCCAAGGAGATCACCACCCGCTTTCACTCAGGCGCGGCGGCCATTGCTGCCGAGCAGGACTTCATCAACCGCAGCAAGGGCGGCATTCCGGACGAGATCACTGAAATCAAACTGCCCTTGGGTGACGGCGGCGCAGCGCTGGGCATTGGGGCCTTGCTCAAAGCAGCCGGGCTGGCGGCATCCAGCGGCGAAGGCAACCGGCTGATTGACGGTGGTGGCGTGCGCATCGACTCTGGCGTAGTCAGCGACAAGGGCTTGAAACTTGGCGCGGGCACCTATGTGCTGCAAGTAGGCAAGCGCAAATTTGCCCGGGTGACATTGGCGTAGCTGGTAGCCAGTGTGCGCCGGCAGATGTTCACTGCGGTAGCGCAGGGGGCAGGCTTGGCGGCTGACGATTTCTGGTACCCCAGTATGAGGATGCCGCCAAGCCTGCCCCCTGCGCGGCCCACCGTCGACAATCGACCGATTTCGACAGGTATTTATATGCCATTTAGGCCTCTATCCCTTATGGAATAAGCGTAACCAGCTACTCTTTCGATACTGAAAAACATCACGCCGAAGCGCGCCCGGTAACCCGCAGCAGCACGCGCACCAGATGCGCCATGTTGAACGGCTTTCCAACGTGATCATTCATTCCGGCGGCCAGGCAGGCTTCGCGGTCAGAGTCCATGGCGTTGGCGGTCATGGCCACGATGGGCAGTGCGGTGGCACTCCAGCGCTCGCGAATGGCTCGGGTGGCGGTTAGCCCGTCCATCACCGGCATTTGCATGTCCATCAGCACCACGTCAAACGCCGCATCGACGGCGCCCAGCATGTCCAGCGCCTGCTGGCCGTGGTCGGCCAGCGCGACGATGGCGCCCTCGCCTTCGAGCAATTCACTGGCGATTTGTTGATTGACAAAATTGTCCTCTGCCACCAGCACCCGTAACCCTGTCAGGCTGGGCCGACCGGCCTGGCCAGCCGGGCTACTGGCATCCAGCGGCCGATTGGTATCGGCCACATCAGCGACCACCGCCAACGGCACTGAAAAGTAAAAGCGGCTGCCTTTGCCCAGCGCGCTTTGCAACTCCAGTTTGCCGCCCATCAACTCAATGAGCTTCTGGCTGATCGCCAGTCCCAGCCCGGTGCCACCAAAGCGGCGTGTGGTGGAGGCCTCGGCCTGAGTAAAGCCGGTGAAGATGCGTGCCTGGTTTTCTGGCGCAATGCCAATGCCGTTGTCTTGCACGGCAAATTTCAGCATGACCTGGCTGGCGCAGCTGTCCATCTGGTGGATGGAGAGTTCTACCTGGCCTTGTTCAGTGAACTTCACCGCATTGCCGCACAGGTTGATCAGCACCTGTTTGAGGCGCATGGCATCGCCCAGCACCCGTTGCGGCAGGCCCGGGTCGATGGCAAAACGCATCTCCACCGGCCGCGTGCCAATATAGGCTTGCATGATCACGTCAATGTCATCGACAAGTTGCTTCAGGGCAAACGGATGCGGGTCCAGCGTCATGCGTCCGGCCTCGGCTTTGGACAGGTCAAGAATGTCATTGAGCAGCCCCAGCAGCGACTGCGCGGCGGCTTCGCTCTTGGCGGCGTAATCGGCCTGCCGTGGGGTCAACTCGGTCTTTCCCAGCAGCGTGAGCATGCCCAAGATCGCGTTCATGGGGGTGCGAATTTCATGGCTCATATTGGCCAGAAACTGACTCTTGGAGCGCGATGCCAGTTGCGCCGCCTCGGTGGCCTGCACCAGTTCGGTGATGTCCACCCCAAAGCCTACGGTGCAGCCATTGGACATGCGCCGCTCGACGATGCGCAGCGTGCGCCCGCTGCTGAGCAGCTGGGTTCGCTGTGACTGCGCCTGCCGGTGCTGCGCCAGCCGCTCTGCCACCCATTGATCAATCTGCCCGGCGGCATCGGCGTACTGGCCGTGTTCGGCACCGTAACGAATGATCGCCTCAAAGCTGTTGCCCCGCACAATGGCCGGTGCCAACAGCGGAAACAGCGCCAGATAGGGCGCGTTAAACATGGCAAGACGGTCTTGGTCGTCAAACAGCACAAACGCATTGTCCAGTGCGTCGATCGAACCGCGCAACAGCTCGGCGTTATGCTGTGCCAGCGCTTCCACCCGGCGGCGCTCGGTAATGTCTTCAAACAGGTAAAAGCGCCCAAAATACTGGTCGTTCGCGTCACGAATCTGCGTCGTGTAGCGGCGGATGGTGCGGTCTTGGGTAAAGGCAATTTCGTCTTCGAGCGTATCGCGGTTGTCCCAGTCATGCAGTGGCAGACACGAGGCGAGGTAGCTTGCCGGTTCTGCCAGTTGGCACAAACTGGCGGCAGTGATGTCGTCGTTGGTCAATTGCCCACTGCGCAGACCGTCAGCAAGGTGGGCGATGCCCCAGATATCGCAGAAGCGGGTGTTGAAATACAGCACTTTGCCGCTCTGGTTGTCCACCACCAAAAACCCCAACGGCGACGAATTGGACATCATCTGCAACAGCGACTGGTTCCAGCGCAGCGTCTGCTCGGCCTGCTTTTTGGCGGTGATGTCGATGCGGATGGCGACATATTTGGCAATGTTGCCATCGTTGTCAATGAACGGTGCGATGAAGGTATCGACCCAGAAAATCGTGCCGTCCTTGCTGCGGTTGCACACCTCGCCACGCCAGGGCAGGCCAGAGGACATGCGTTTCCACATGGCACGCCAAAAATCATTGCTGTGGTAGGCTGAGTTGACCAGTCGGTGGTCTTGGCCGATCAATTCCTCGCGGCTGTAACCGCTGGTTTCACAAAATGCCTCGTTGACATCCAGAATGCGCCCATCACGGTCGGCGGTGGAGACCAGCCCCAGCAAGTCCAGCGTGCTCAGCAAGGCATCGTTTTCACGCAGCGCGGTCTCCAGCTGGCCTTGCGAGCGGCGCCGCTCGGTGATGTCGGACTGAATGGCCATGAAACCATTGATGGCACCGTCGTCGTCGTGCAGCGGCTGGATTTCAAGCGCCAGCCAGAAGTCATTGCCCTGTTTGCTGCGGTTGAGCACCTCGCCAGTAAAGGTGTCGCCCTTGGCCAGCGCCTCACGCATTCGGGCAATGGTCAATGGGTCAGTCTGTGCGGTTTGCAGCAGCGCCGGCGAGCGTCCCACCACCTCCTGGGCGCTGTACCCGGTGATGCGTTCAAACGCCGGATTGACCCAGGTGATGCGTCGATCCAGATCGGTGATGACCACCGAGTTTGAGGTGTTCTGTGCCACCAGCGCGAGGCGTTTGAGGTCTTGCGTCATGCGCCTTGCCAACAACTCGGCCTTTTGCCGCCCACTGGCTTGCTGTTGCAACAGCAAGGCCAGCAACAGGCTGGTCAAAGCGCCACCCAGCCCCACCAGCCAGGGCACCGGGCTGGCCATTTCTGCCTCAAATTGGGTGCTGCTGTGGGTGCTCAAGGTCAATTGCCGCCCCAGCAGTGGCAACACCTGACTCGCGTGGAATTGCTGCCCGCTGGCTAACTGGTTTTCAAACAGCAGGTTGTCAGCCAGTTGATCCGCAACCAGGTCGCTGTTGCTGTCGGTCAGGCTGAAGTGCAAGGCGTTGCCCAGCACCTCATCCAGACCCGCCAGCAATTCCACCATCACCATCGGTGCGGACACCAATCCCAGCAGCGCATCGCGGCGCTCGGTGGCCGAATTCAGCCGCGCCACCTTGCGGTAAACGGGCAGGTAGATGATGGCTCCTGCGCTGGCCTGGCCGCCCTGCACCAGCTTGATCGGTGCCGTCATCACGGGTACGGCACTGTCAATCGCCTGCTCGATGGCGGCGCGCCGGCGTGTCTCAGAGCCCACATCGGTGCCGAGTGCGCCCTGGTTGTGAATCGCCGGCTCGATGAACTTCACAACAAACGCGCTGTCCGGGTGGGCTTCGCCCAGGCGGCGGATGGCAAAATCGGCCCCGCCATCGGCGCGCTCGCGGGCGATGAAGTCCGCCTCGTCGCTGCGCGGCACCGGCGCGATAAAGCCAAAGCCCCGCACACCAGGAAACTCGATTGACACGTCCCGCGCAAAAACATAATCGGCAAATTCGCTGCGGCTCACCTGCTCGTTGGCAGCAAAAAGTCCGCGCACGCCGCTCAAGCCCGACACCGGATGCAGCAGGCGGCGCGTAATTTCATCGGCCAGGCGCTGCTGTACGCGTTGGTACTGCAATTCGGTTTGCACCTGGTTGCGGTACTGGAGAAAAAACGCCAGCCCCAGCGACAAGGCCGTGCCACCCAAACACAGGCTGAGTGCCAATACAAATCCGGTGCCGAGTTGGCGCTTGGGCCAAAATGCCATGTTTTGAAGGTTCAGGTTTGAAGATGCAGCAATTGAAATCGATTATCCGCCACCGTCGCGCGGGGCCGCTTGAGTCATGATGGCCTTATTGCAGCGGGTCCGCCAGGCCCACGTTGAAATTGCCGGGATCACCTGCGGGCGCATTGGGCCCGGCCTGCTGGTGCTGCTGTGCGCCGAGCGCGGTGACACCCTCGCTCAAAGTGACAAGCTATTGGCCAAGCTGTTGAAACTGCGTGTTTTCAGCGATGACCAGGGCAAGATGAACCGCAGTGTGCAAGACCTGGATGGCCGGGGCGGCGCAGGCGGCTTGCTGCTGGTGAGCCAATTTACCCTGGCTGCAGATACCCGCAGCGGTAACCGGCCCGGCTTTTCCGGGGCCGCCTTGCCAGACGAAGGTCGCCGCCTTTACGAGCATTTTGTGTCCCAGGCCAGACTGGCACACCCGCTGGTGCAAACCGGTGAGTTTGGGGCCGAGATGCAGGTGCACCTGATCAACGACGGGCCGGTGACGATTCCGCTGCGCATGGCACCAGAGCCCAGCCCGGCTTGAAACCTCACGATAATCGCCGCCCATGTCGCTGGTTTTTGAACGTCCTTCCCTAAGGCACCGCGTGTTGCCCTGGCTCAGTGGCTTTGACGGGCTGCTGGCTTTTGCCGTGTTTATCCTGGCGTGCGCCGGGCTGATGACCATGTATTCGTCGGGCTTTGACCACGGCACACGCTTTGAGGACCACGCGCGCAACATGCTGCTTGCCGGTTTCATCATGTTTGTGGTGGCGCAAATTCCGCCGCAGCGGCTGATGGCTTTGGCCGTGCCCTTGTATCTGCTGGGGGTGGCGCTGCTGATTGCCGTGGCCGTGTTTGGCGTGACCAAAAAAGGCGCGCGACGCTGGCTCAATGTGGGCATGGTGATCCAGCCCAGCGAAATCCTCAAAATTGCCATGCCGCTGATGCTGGCCTGGTGGTTCCAGAAGCGCGAGGGGCAACTGCGGGCGTTGGATTTTCTGGTGGCCGGTGTGTTGCTGGCGGCGCCAGTGGGCCTGATCATGACGCAACCCGACCTGGGCACCGCTCTGCTGGTGCTGGCGGCGGGTCTGTCGGTCATCTTTTTTGCCGGTTTGAGCTGGGGTCTGGTGGCGCCACCCTTGTTGTTGGCGCTGGTGGCCATTACCCTGCTGGTACTGTTTGAGCCCGAGTTGTGCGCCGACGGCGTGTCGTGGCCGGGCTTGCGCGACTACCAGCAACAGCGTATCTGCACCTTGCTGGACCCCACGCGCGACCCGCTGGGCAAGGGCTTTCACATCATTCAGGGCATGATTGCCATTGGCTCGGGCGGCTTTTGGGGCAAAGGCTTCATGCAAGGCACGCAAACCCACCTGGAGTTCATCCCGGAGCGCACCACCGACTTTATTTTTGCCGCTTTTTCCGAAGAATTCGGATTGTTTGGCAACCTGTTGTTGATTGCCGCCTTTGTCTTCCTGGTGCTGCGCGCGCTGGCGATCGCCCTGGAGGCCCCCACCGTGTTTTCGCGCTTGCTGGCGGGTGCGGTGGCGATGATTTTCTTTTGCTACGCCTTCGTCAATATGGGCATGGTCAGCGGGATTTTGCCGGTGGTGGGCGTGCCCTTGCCATTCATCAGTTATGGGGGCACGGCCATGGTGACCTTGGGGCTGGGCGTGGGTATCTTGATGTCGATCGCCAAGTCCAAGCGGCTGGTACAGTCGTGAAGCGGTGCGGATGGCCTCATCAGCTGGCACTGAATTTATATGCGTTTTTGGGCTGTAACCCTTATCCATAAATCGGTGAAAGCTATTTAATTGATATTAAATGGCTGAATAACACCAGACTGCTCAAGTTATTACAGGCGCAGCCGATAAAGAAGAAAAGCCATTGTCAGGAGTCCAGCATCATGAACAACATTTCAAGCCTACCCGCTACCAGCAGCCCGGTGACTCCCTTGATGCGCACAACCGCCGCGCAATCGGCCACCCCGAAGCCCGATGCCGCACTGAACACCATGCCACTTCCGGTGAACCGGATCAATCAGCCCACCACGGCGCAACCCACCGAAAATGAGTTGCAGCAAGCGGTGGAACAGGCCAACAAGGTTCTGGAGAGCAAGACCTCCAAAGAACTGCAGTTTTCGGTGGACAAAAGTACCGGCATCTCGGTGGTCAAAATGATCAACCAGCAAACCGGCGAAACGTTGCTGCAGTTTCCGTCGGATGCGATGCTGCAGATCGCCAAATACATCGATCAACAGACCGGTGCCCTCGTCAGCAAGAAGGTCTAGCAGCCCCCACGGCGACGGTTTTCAGCAGCAGGGCGCGAAACGCGTCAAACACCTTTTGCATGGCCGGGCGTTTGTAGCCAAATTGTTCCGGCGGGTCCATCGAGTGCACGACCGCCCCAGGGTCAAGCTCAAACACCAGCAGCTCGCCGTCAGCAGTTTCAGCACAATCGAGCACCAGGTAGTCCAGCCCGAAGCGTTGGTGAATGCTGCTCAGTGCAGCGCTGTGGCGCTGGGCAAAGACGCTGTCGAAATGCTGCATGAAGGCGGCCTCTTCGGCGCGCTTGGCTTCGCTGTCGGTCATGCCAGCGTTGAGGTAGTGAATCATCCAGTGCTGCGACACGCCCATGTGGCCGGCAAACGGCGCGCCATCAATCAGCACGACCCTGTATTTGCGAAACAGCCCGTCGGGGCTACGGTAATCCATGAACAGCGAGAGGTAAAACGCATCGTCTGTCTGCTCGCACAGATACCGGGTCAGACAAGCCCAGTCGTCGATTTTTTCCAGTCCACGGCCAGCGTGCGAATCAATGGGGCGGATGATCAGCGGAAACTCTGCGTTGGGGAGCAACGCCGCCAACCCCGAGCCGGCTTGCGCTGCCGTCTGTTCCAGTTGGACGCGGCTGACTTGCACCGTGGGTGCCATGACGACACCTGGCGCATCCTTGAGCAGATCGAATGCAATCAGCCGGGAGGTGCGCAAAATGCCTTCGGGGATGTTCAGTACGGGGCGTGGCCAGGTTGGCAGCGCCGGGCTGAGCTGTTGCAGCAGGCCGCGTGACTGACTCGAATCCGAAATGGCGATGAACGCCACATCGTGCACTGGCAGTTCGGTGGGCAGCGGCTCGCCTGGCACCAGATAAAGCATGCAGAGCGTGATGTCGGCGTGCTCGAACAAAAACGGCAGTGGCGCGTTGGCCATCAGGTCACCCGGGGTCATGATGGCTAGCAGCGTCAGGCGGCTGGGCAACTCTGCCGCCAAGGTGTAGGTCCGCTGCACTTGCAGCGCCAGCGCCAGCGTGGCCAGGCCCTCGTCCCTGAGGCCTTGCAGTTGCAACAGCACGGCCAGATCCATCAGCGCATTGGCATCAAACGCGTTGGTCTGGGCGCGCTGCAGCAGCGTGCCGGCCAGCGGCATCAGCAGCTGGCCTTCAAACGCCATGCGAAAACAGCTGGCCAGCCCGATCAGCGGCGGCAAGCTGGGTGGCACGGTGCTGATGTCGGTGGCTGGCGCGTTGGGCAAGGGGTTTGAGTTCATGGCGATGCGGTGGGTTGCTTGGCAATAACGGGCTGGTTCTGCATGCGCTTGCGGCCCAGGGTTTGCGTGGCATCGAGCAATGCGTCGATGTCGTCTGCGGTGGTGCGGTGGTTGACGATGGCGGCGCGAATGACGGTGTTGCCGTTGACGCTGCTGACCGAGGGCACGGCAATGCCCGACTCGTGCAGGTCGGCGACGATCTCGGCGTTGATGGCATCCGTTGCATTCGCATCGGCACAGCGAAAGCGAAAACAGACGATGTTCAAGCTCACCGGGGCCATCAGCTCCAGGTCCGGGTACGCGGCTAGCCGCTGCTGCAGGGTTCGCGCCAGCGCGCAGGTGTGTGAAATGACCGCGCCAATGCGCTCGGTGCCGTAGCACACCAGCGTGAACCAGGTTTTCAGCGCGCGAAAGCTGCGCGACAAGTCAAAACCCAGATCACACGGCCACGGTGAACCGGCACCGATGCCACGTGTGTGGCGCGTCAGGTAAGCCGCCGGCGAGGCAAAAGTGTCGGTCTGCGCGCTGCCATCGCGCACCAGAAAAAAGCCTGCGTCGTACGGCACCTGCCCCCATTTGTGGAAATCCAGCGCCAGTGAGTCGGCCAGTTCAATGCCCTGCAGGCGCGGCGCAATATCGGCCGATAGCATGCCCAACGCCCCGAGCGCGCCATCCACGTGAAACCACAGCTGCTCCCGGTGGGCGATGGCAGCCAGTGTGCTGAGGTCGTCGATGGCACCGGTGTTGACGGTTCCGGCGCTGCCAATCAGCAAAAACGGCTGCAGACCGGCAGCGCGGTCAGCCACTATTTGCCCTGCCAGCGCCTCGGCGTTGATCTGGTCCTGGGCATTCACAGCTATCAGCCGCAGCGCCTGTGTGCCAAGCCCGCAGATTTCCATCGCCTTGCTGATGCAACTGTGCGCGGTGCTGGCCACGTAAGCCACCAGCGTGCAGTCGCTGCCCAGCCCATGCGTGCGCGACGACGGGCCCAACGCCCGGGTGCGCGCCACCAGCACGCCCATCAGATTGGCCGTTGATGAGCCGGTGACAAACAACCCGCCCGCGCCCACAGGAAAACCAAACAGGTCGCGCATCCAGTGGACGATCTGACGTTCAACCTCAAGCGCCATCTGGTCGCGCCCGCCCAGGTTGGCGTTCAGGCCGCCCGCCAGCATCTCGGCGAGCATGCCCACCGGCGTGCCGCCGCCCTGCACCCAGCCCATGAAACGCGGGTGGCTGTTGGCCGCGGCGTAGGGCAGCACCTGCGTCATGAAGCGCTGGTGCGCCTCTGCCAGACGGATGCCTGAACGCGGCAACGGTGCATCGAACGCCTGGCGCACCGCTTGCGGGATGGGTTGCCACACCGGGCGCTGCCGAATGTGTGCGATGTAGTCAAACATGTCGTCGAGCATCTGATGCCCTTGCTGGCGCAAATCGGTCCAGTCGTCGGGGTCAAGCGAGGTGTTGGGCGTGGGCTGCAAGGTGGGCATGGGCAGAAGGCGGGTAGCGACTGGAGTGTGCAAGCATAAGCGCATGTAAAACCATTCCCGGCAGCGTGGGTCTGCTGGCCACCTAAAATCTTGCGCATGATGTCACCCGAACCCACCCTCGAACGCCTAGGCGTTGCCAAATCCCTGTTGCTCACCCCCTTTGGTCTCGATGAATCGCACCTGGCGCGGGCGCTGGCGGAAATCCGCGCGCACAAGGTCGATGAAGCCGACCTGTATTTTCAGTACACCCGCAGCGAGGGCTGGAGTCTGGAAGAAGGCATTGTCAAGACCGGCTCGTTTTCCATCGACCAGGGGGTTGGGGTGCGCGCCGTCAGCGGGGAAAAAACCGCGTTTGCCTACTCGGACGATATTTCAGAAGCATCGCTGCTTGATGCCGCCCGCACTGTAAGATCAATTTCGTCTGTAGCCCGCTCTGGTAAAGCGAAATTAGCTACAAACAAAATAGCATCATCGCGCATTCTCTATGGCGGCCTGGACCCGATTGCCAGCCTGGACAGCAGCGCCAAGGTGGCCTTGCTGGAAAAGGTTGAGAAGCTGGCGCGCGCCAAAGACCCGCGCGTGGCGCAGGTGATGGCCGGGCTGGCCGCTGAATACGATGTGGTGCTGGTGGCGCGCGCCGATGGCACACTGGCCGCCGACGTGCGCCCGCTGGTGCGCCTGAGCGTGACGGTGATCACCGAACAAAAAGGCCGCCGTGAAATGGGCTCGGCCGGTGGTGGCGGGCGCTTTGGCTTTGCCTATTTTGACGATGCGCTGATCAGCCAGTACGTCGATGAAGCGGTCAGTGCTGCGCTGACCAATCTGGACGCCCGCCCTGCCCCAGCCGGTGAAATGACCGTGGTGCTGGGCCCGGGTTGGCCGGGCATCTTGTTGCACGAAGCCATTGGGCACGGCTTGGAGGGCGACTTCAATCGCAAGGGCTCCAGTGCTTTCAGCGGCCGCATTGGCGAGCGGGTGGCGGCCAAGGGGGTCACGGTGCTTGATGACGGCACCATTGCCGACCGGCGCGGCTCGCTCAATGTCGATGACGAGGGCAACGCCAGCGGCCGCAACGTGCTGATTGAAGACGGCATTTTGCGCGGCTATATCCAGGACGCGATGAACGCCCGTCTCATGGGCGTCAAACCCACCGGCAACGGCCGGCGCGAGAGCTACGCCAGCGTGCCACTGCCGCGCATGACCAACACCTACATGCTGGCCGGCGACAAGTCCCCTGAAGAAATCGTCGCCAGCATGAAAAAGGGGCTCTACGCCACCAACTTTGGCGGCGGCCAGGTCGATATCACCTCGGGCAAGTTCGTGTTTTCCGCCAGCGTGGCGTATTGGGTGGAGAACGGCAAGATTTTGTACCCGGTGAAAGGTGCCACGTTGGTGGGCAGCGGGCCGGAATGCCTCAAGCAGGTCAGCATGATCGGCAATGACATGAAGCTCGACAGCGGTGTCGGCACCTGCGGCAAGGAAGGCCAGAGCGTGCCAGTGGGTGTTGGCCAGCCGACGTTGCGACTCGATGCCTTGACCGTTGGCGGTACGGCTTGACTGGTTGACGGTGGCTGGCACGGCATGGCAACTGGGCCCTGTGCGTGCGGTTTGGGGATTCGCAATCTGTGAGGTTTATAGCGTTATGCGAAGACCCCAGTTAAGAGAGTTTCGCTTATCTGGCAGCACTGACCGTCCCAACTTTCGGAGATTGTCATGTCTGAGATTGCAGCGTTGCACCCGGTCATTCGGACCTGGTTGTTCGAGGATCCACTTTCCTGGTATGTTCCGGCGTAGGGCCACATCGTCAAACTCGAAAACCAGTTGAGACAAGAAGTCCAGCCGATTCTCAACGTCCTGCAAGCGCAGGTGGCCAAACTTGGCTATTGCAGCGATAACAACGTCAAGTCTGTGAACAAGCCAGGCTGATGGCGTTGATTGCCGTGGCCCGCCAAGACCATTCTCCCCACTGGCGTGAGCGTTTTACAAAGCCTGCGCCGCTGCAGGCAGATGCCACGCCGATGCTGGCGATGACGCACCGTTTGTCGATAGGCTGCCAGAACTGGAACTGAGACAGGCGCTTCGCTTACTCGTAACCAAACGAGCGCACGCGCGCTTCGTCGTCGGCCCAACCCGAGCGCACCTTGACCCACATTTCGATGAACACCTTGGCATCCATCAGCCGCTCCAGCTCAACCCGGGTTTCCATGCCGATGCGCTTGATGCGCTCGCCCTTGTCGCCAATCACCACTTGCCACGGCCAGCCTCTTCTTCAAATTTGTCGATGACCACGGTCGAGGTGTAGGGCAGCTCGTCGCCGGTCAGGCGGAACAGCTTTTCGCGCACCATCTCAGCAGCCATGAAACGCTCGCTGCGGTCGGTCAGCTCGTCGGCGGCGTACCACCAGGCTTGTTCGGGCAGAAATTTTTCGCAAATGCCCAGCAGGCGCTCAATGTCCTTGGGGCTTTTGGCCGACATCGGCACGTATTCGGCAAATTGGTGCTTTTCTGCCATGGTCTGCAGCCACGGCGCAATGTCGCCGCGGCGGTGAATGTTGTCGAGCTTGTTGGCAATCAGCAGCGTGGGGATTTTTTTGTCCAGCAGCGCCAGCACGCGCGCGTCGGCCGGGGTAAAGCTACCGGCTTCCACCACAAACAAGATCAGATCGACATCAGCCACCGCGCCCACCACGGTTTTGTTCAGCGACTTGTTCAGCGCGTTGCCGTGCAGCGTCTGAAAACCCGGCGTATCAACAAACACAAACTGCGTGGCACCCAGCGTGTGCATGCCGGTGATGCGGTGGCGCGTGGTTTGCGCCTTGCGCGAGGTGATGCTGATCTTTTGCCCCACCAGCGCGTTGAGCAGCGTTGACTTGCCCACATTGGGTTTGCCAACAATGGCGATCAGGCCGCAGCGCTGGCCTGCTACCGGGGCCTCCACCGGCCCGGCAGGACGCATATCGCGGCGCAGGCCCGCCAGCAATTCTTCAACATCATTTTGGTCTTTAGCCCCCGTCCCATCTGCGCTAGTAGCTATATTATTTGTAGTATTCATGATTTTCCTTGGGACTTGATTTTTTGCAGCATGGCGCTGGCGGCAGCTTGTTCACCCGAGCGGCGTGAGCCGCCAATGCCGCGCTCGCTCAATTTCAGTTCGGCAATGGCGCATTCCACATCAAAGGTTTGCTGATGCGCCGCACCCTGCGTACACACCACCCGGTAACTTGGCAGCTGCATGCGCCGGCCTTGCAGCCACTCCTGCAGCTCGGTTTTAGGGTCTTTGCCCAGGCCGGCCATGGCGGCGTTGATGGCCAAACCTTCATAAAGCCGGCGCACCAGCGCCCGCGCGGCAGCAAACCCGCCGTCCAGGTACACCGCGCCGATCAGCGCTTCGACGACATCCGCCAGAATGGAAGGCCGCTTTTGGCCACCCGAGCGCAATTCACCTTCGCCCAGCCGAATGACCGACGGCAGCTCAAGCTTGACGGCCAACTGGTGCAGCGTGTCCTGGCGCACCAGGCTGGCCCGCACGCGCGACAAATCGCCTTCAGGCAAGTCTTTGAGCTGCTCATACAGCAATTCAGCCACACACATGCCCAGCACCGAGTCGCCCAGAAACTCCAGGCGTTCATAGTGGTCAGCTGAAAAACTGCGGTGCGTGAGCGCCAGCGTCAGCAGCTGCGTATTGGCAAACTCATGCTGCAGGCGCTGTTGCAGCGCCGCCAGGTCTGCGTTCAAACCATCACCTGTGCTTCCACGCGACTATTTGGAGTGACCGGAGTACTTGAGCGTCAGGTACGCCGGGCCGGCCAGGTGAATCTCGCGCTGGTAAGCAAAGCTGACCACCACCTTGTCGCCCTCTTTGGTCACGTCAAGGTCTTTGCCGGTGATGGAGCTGATGGCATCAATGGCGGTAGCCTTGTCAAAAATCGAGCGCACTTCGGGCACGGTGTTGCCCTCAGAGGCCTTTTGCACCGCCTTGGTGATGGCCTGGTATTCCAGCAGCGTGGGGAACACCTGCGCTGCCACCACGCCGGTGGCCGCCAGCACCACAGCCACAAACACCAGGCCAATGAACGAAATGCCGCGTTGGCCGGATTTGAAACGGGTTGTCATCTTGGTCTCCTGATCAGTTGAACGAACCAATGCGTTTGAGGCTGCTGAAATTCATCCAGACAAAAAACGCCTTGCCCACAATGTTTTTATCCGGCACAAAGCCCCAGTAGCGCGAATCGAGCGAGTTGTCGCGGTTGTCGCCCATCATGAAGTAATGGCCCTGCGGCACCTTGCACACCACGCCCTCGACACTGTAGCGGCAATTGCTTTTGAACTCAAATTCGTCAGCACCGGGCACAAACGCCGGGCGGTTGTCGTCGTTGAGCAGGCGGTGCTTCTTGTCGCCCAGCGCTTCTTCAAACTGCTTGAAGTAGCGCATCGCGTCGGCATCAAAAAACTCGGGCAGCGTATTGGTTTCAATGGCTTTGCCGTTGATGCTCAGGCGCTTGTTGAGGTAGGCCACCTCGTCACCGGGCACACCCACCACACGCTTGATGTAGTCCAGGCTGGGCTTGGGCGGGTAGCGAAACACCATCACATCGCCGCGCTGCGGGGCAGTACCTTCGGTGATCTTGGTGTTGATCACCGGCAAGCGCAGGCCGTAGTGGTATTTGTTGACCAGAATCAGGTCGCCCACCAGCAGCGTGGGAATCATCGAGCCTGAGGGAATCTTGAACGGCTCAAACAAAAACGAGCGCAAGATGAACACGCCAATGATCACCGGGAACAGCCCGGCCGTCCAATCCAGCCACCAGGGTTGCGCCAGCAGCGCTTTTTTGGCTTCGGTCACGTCGCCGTCGATCCTGGCAATACCGAGCTTGGTCAAGTCTTCATTGCGCTTGATCGTCTGTGCCTCCAGCGCGGCCGCCGCTTGCTGGCGCCGGGGCAAAAACACAAAGCGCTCGGCCAGCCAGTAGGCACCGGTGACCACTGTGGCCAAAAAAAGCAGCAACGCAAAGTTGCCCTCGACCACACCAAAATACCAGGCGCCCACATACGCGACAAACGCCGCCAGAATCACAGAAGTCAATGCCTGCATCACGCGTCCACTTTCAAAATGGCCAGGAACGCCTCTTGCGGCACCTCGACCGAGCCAATCTGCTTCATGCGCTTCTTGCCTTCCTTTTGTTTCTCCAGCAACTTGCGCTTGCGCGAAATATCGCCACCGTAGCACTTGGCGATGACGTTCTTGCGCAGCGCCTTGATGGTTTCACGGGCGATCACGTTAGCCCCGATGGCCGCCTGGATGGCCACGTCGTACATCTGGCGTGAAATCACCTCGCGCATTTTCGACACCACGGCTCGGCCACGGTACAACGACTGCGAGCGGTGCACGATGATGGAGAGTGCATCCACCTTTTCGCCGTTGAGCAAGATATCGACCTTGACGACGTCAGCGGTGCGGTATTCCTTGAACTCATAGTCCATCGAGGCATAGCCGCGCGACACGCTCTTGAGCTTGTCAAAAAAGTCCATCACGATCTCGCCCAGCGGCATCTCGTAGGTCAGCACCACCTGGCGCCCCTTGTAGGCCATGTTCATCTGCACGCCGCGCTTCTGGTTGGCCAGCGTCATTACCGGGCCGACATATTCCTGCGGCATATACAAATGCACGGTAACGATGGGTTCGCGGATTTCATCGAGCCGGCCCTGATCGGGCATCTTGGACGGGTTTTCGACCATCTTCACTTCACCATCAGCCTGCACCACCTGATAGACCACGCTGGGCGCGGTGGTGATGAGATCCTGGTCAAACTCGCGCTCCAGGCGCTCCTGCACAATTTCCATGTGCAGCAGGCCAAGAAAGCCACAGCGAAAGCCAAAGCCCAACGCCTGCGACACCTCGGGCTCGTAGTGCAACGAGGCATCGTTCAATTTCAGCTTTTCCAGGCTGTCGCGCAGGCCTTCGTACTGGTTGGCCTCGGTGGGGTACAGCCCGGCAAACACTTGAGGCTGAATTTCCTTGAAACCCGGCAACGGCACCGTCGCAGTGGCGGCCGCGCCGCCGCTGCCCGGGCGGATCAGCGTGATGGTGTCGCCCACCTTGGCCGCCTGCAATTCGCGGATGCCGGCAATGATGTAGCCCACCTCGCCGGCCTCAAGCGCCTGGCGCGGCTGGTTGGCCGGGGTAAAAACCCCCAGACTGTCGGCGTTGTAGGTGGTCTCAGTCGCCATCATCTTGATGCGCTCGCCCCGGGCCAGCCGTCCATCGACCACCCGCACCAGCATCACCACGCCCACATAAGAGTCAAACCAGCTGTCGATGATCATCGCGCGCAGTGGCCCGGCCGGGTTGCCCTTGGGGGCCGGAATGCGCGCCACCACAGCTTCGAGGATGTCGTCAATGCCCATGCCGGTCTTGGCCGAACAAGGAATGGCGTGCGCGGCATCGATGCCAATCACGTCTTCAATTTCTGACTTGGCGTTTTCCGGGTCGGCGTTGGGCAAGTCCATCTTGTTGAGCACCGGCACCACTTCCACACCCAGATCGAGGGCGGTGTAGCAATTGGCCACGGTTTGCGCTTCCACGCCCTGGCTGACATCAACCACCAACAAAGCCCCTTCACAGGCGGACAGCGAGCGGCTGACCTCGTACGAAAAGTCCACGTGGCCGGGGGTGTCGATCAAATTGAGGTTGTAGGTCTGGCCGTCTTGTGCCTTGTATTGCAGTGCCGCGGTTTGCGCCTTGATGGTGATGCCGCGCTCTTTCTCGATGTCCATCGAGTCGAGCACCTGGGCTTCCATCTCGCGCTCCTGCAGGCCGCCGCAACGCTGGATCAGCCGGTCGGCCAACGTCGATTTGCCATGGTCAATGTGGGCGATGATCGAAAAGTTTCTGATGTGGTTCATTCGGGAAGACCGACAAGGTAGGTGAAAGCCTTTTTCAGCAGAAAAAAGGGCGCGGTCTGCGGCGACGCGCCCTGTGCCAACCGTGGCTGGCTTCTGCAAAGCTGAGGGCGCATTGTAGGCAAAAAGGCAGGCCTGCTGGCCGCCCGGCGCAGCCGGTGGCCTTGGGGCCCCGGGCAACGCACCGAACACGCGCCAAATTGGCCGCCTATTTGAATGGCCGAATCACCACAATCTGCGCCAAATCCCCCCGGCGCACCAGCAAGCCCAGCGGCTTGTTCTTGTCCACCTTGGCCAGCGCCGCCTCGAATGTTTTCAGGTCAGTCACCTGGTAGTTGCCCACCTGCATGACCACATCGCCTTCACGGATGCCGGCGCGGGCAGCACCGTCAGTCGCTGAATCAACCCGAACCCCGCCAGAAATTGACAGCTCGGCCTTCTGATCTTTGGTGAGTTCGCTCACCGCCAGGCCAATGGACTCGCCAATTTTGGACAGCTTTGGCTTTTCTTCCTTGTCGCTGGGTTTACGGGCAGATTTTTCGGCCTCGATCTCGACAACCGTCACCGTCAGCTCTTTGGTGACACCGCGGCGAAACACCGTCAGCGTGCTGCGGGTGCCGGGTTTGGTAGCGCCCACCATGCGTGGCAAGTCGCTGGATTTTTCAACCGGCTTGCCATCAAATTTGAGGATGATGTCGCCCGCCTCAACGCCCGCCTTGTCCGCGGGCGCACCGGCCTCGACATTGCTGACCAGCGCACCCTGTGGCTTGCCCAGACCAATCGACTCGGCCACCTCTTTGCTGACCGGGCCAATCTGCACGCCAATGCGGCTGCGGGTGACGCGGCCATGGGCGCGCAACTGCTCGCTGACGCGCATTGCCTCATCCATCGGGATGGCGAACGAAATGCCCATCGAGCCACCCGAGCGCGAGTAGATCTGGCTGTTGATGCCCACCACCTCGCCACGCATGTTGATCAGCGGCCCACCCGAGTTGCCGGGGTTGATGGCCACATCGGTCTGGATGAAAGGCAGGTAGTCGCCGGTGTCGCGTTGTTTGGCGCTGACAATGCCGGCCGTCACGGTGTTTTCCAGGCCAAACGGCGAGCCAATCGCCATCACCCATTCGCCCACCTTGAGCCGGCCCACGTCGCCCACCTTGACGGCGGGCAGGCCGGCCGCGTCGATCTTCACCACCGCGACATCGCTGCGCTTGTCGGCACCCATGATTTTGGCCTTGAACTCGCGCTTGTCGGTCAGGGTCACCACCACTTCGTCGGCCCCTTCCACCACATGCGCATTGGTCATGATCACGCCATCGGCACTCAGAATAAAACCGGAGCCCACACCGCGCGGCTGCTCTTCTTCTTGCGGCCCGCGTCTGGGCGACGGGTTGGCGCGCGGAATATTGGGCATTGGCAGCCCAAAGCGGCGGAAAAACTCCTGCATTTCCTTGTCACCGAAGTTGCCGTGGGGTGTCTCGGCGCTGACTTTTTCCAGCGTGCGGATGTTCACCACCGAAGGGCCAACCTGTTCCACCAGATCGGTGAAGTCGGGCAAGGCGCGCGCTTGTGCGAAGGCGGCAGTGGCAGGCAAGAATGCCGCACCCGCGCCTGTCGCCAGCACGCCAGACAGCGCGTACGCCAGCCAATTGTTCCTGTTGAATTGCATCATCTTCAGCCTTTCCAGATTGATAAAGCGGGTAAATAGAGTCTCATTTTTTTCTCTCAAGCCCCTGGGCAAACAAAACCAGCGTGGCCACCGGCACCTCGCCAACGGCGGTCAGCCACCAGTCGCCCAACTGGCGCATCAGCACATGCGTCGCTCCCATGACCAGCGGTGTTTGCACCTGCGTGGGCTGATGCCGCGTGGCATCAAAGGGCTCGATGAACAGCGACACCGAAGCCAAGCCGTCCGAATAGACACATTGCAGGGTGCCACGCGGGTCGCCGGGTAGCTGGCCCTCCATCCGCTTGTTGCAGCTGATGGGCTTGAATCCGGGCACCCCGGAGGTTTGCAGCCAGCCCTCTTGCCCGGCGGTGGTTTGCACCAGGTCAGCGCGGCGCAGCTGGTAGCCCTGGGTGTTGTTCATCTGCCCGCTGAGTTTGGCCATGACCACCGGCGCACCCAGTTGCAGTTCGGAAAATGCCGCCTGCTCCAGCACCGCCTGGGTCGCATCCAGAGTTTGCAGCTTGATCACCAGGCCGGTTCTTTTCTCGGTCCAGATGCGATAGCCAAAGCGAAGCGCATCAACCGGCTGCAACTGCGCCACGTCAGCGGCCAGACCAGCCACGCGCTCGTGCCCAATGGTCTTCAAACGGTAAAACTGCGCCAGCGATGAATCGACCTGGCTTAGCAGATCGGGAAACAGCCCGAGCGACTCGCGCCGCTCCTGGATGGCCACCCGGCTGGCTGGAAAAAACGTGACCACCTGATCGTTGCGCCGAAAGGTCGAGCGTGGCTCGCCCGTCAGGGCATCGACACGCTCCATTTGCTGGTTTCCGTCACACACATGCCAGATGCGCGACGACGACATGTACTGACTGGTCGTCACCACAAAGGTGCCAATGTAGGCGCGCCCGCGCGAGGCGGTGTGCAAACGCAGCAACCATTGGTCCAGCGAAGGCGATACCGGCAGTGCCGATGCTGCCCCGGATGCCGATGCCGGAGTCTGTGCATGAACCAAGCCACCGGTCAAACACAGTAGCGCAGTCAGCAGGCATAACGCCAGCTGCTTCAACGCTGACCCTCATCGAAGGTGGCGTTGCGCAAAAAGCCCGACGGCATTTGCAACGCGGAGGTACCGCCAAACTGGCGATGCGCGGCCAGCAAGGCATCAAGCCGGGGGTCACGCAGCATGACGGGCTGCGCCGCGCCGACCGAAGGCGTGCCAGCGCCCGCCGTCTCGGCCAGCTGTACAGCCGTCCCAGCGGTGTGTCCTGCGAGCAGTGCATACCCCTGCCAAGCCAGCACGCTCACCAACGCCACCGAGGCCAACCCGGCAACACGCTGCCACCAGCCCTCGTTGGCACTCTGATTTTTTATGCTATTTTGGCCTGTTGCCTTTATGGGTTCTGCGCTGACAGCTACAAATTTAATATTTTCATGGGCCAGTTTGTGTTGCAGCTTCTGCACGAACGCCGGGTCGTGCGGGCGAGCGCTGGCAGCGCCGGAGCGCAGCACTTCACCCACCAGGTGGTAACTGTCCCAGGTTTGCTGCGCCTGCACCGATTGCGTCAAATACGCCATCACACGGTCAAGCTCGGGCACCGGCAGTTCACCGTCGGTCAGCAAAGAAACGCGTTGCGCGTCTTGATCATCTTGGTTCAACATCTTGTCTCTGCCTTAAAAAACGCACGCCTGCATCCTGTTACCAGCGCTTGCTGGTCTGCTTCTCCAGCATGGGCTTGATCCTGGCCGATATGGCTTCGCGGGCACGAAAAATGCGCGAGCGCACCGTACCGATCGGGCAATTCATCATTTCTGCAATGTCCTCATAACTCATCCCGTCCATTTCCCGCAGCGTGAGCGCTTGCCGAAGGTCTTCCGGCAAGGCGTTGAGTGCCGCGTTGACCGCCTGGCCAATTTCTTTGGCGGCCAGCACGGTTTCAGGTGTTTCGTCTGAACTTGGTTCGCTTTTTGGGTGAAAAGTTTCATCCTCATCCTGATGCCGGTCGAGTGTGCTTTGCAACACGGTCGGATCGTGCTTCATCTCCAGCAGGAATTTTTTGGCGGTGTTGACGGCAATGCGGTACAGCCAGGTGTAGAACTGCGCCTCACCGCGAAACTTGGGCAACGCGCGGTAGGCACGGATGAAGGTCTCCTGCGCGATGTCTTCAACCAGATCGACATCGCGCACCATGCGGCCAATCAGCCGTTCGATGCGGCGCTGGTATTTGATGACCAGCAGCGTGAACGCCGCAGGGTCGCCCGCCACGCTGCGCTCGACCAGAGCCAGGTCGCTGTCCACGGCAGCCGGCTGCCGGGCATCAGGGGTGTCGTCGTCCGGATTGCTCACGTTACCAAGGGTTGTGAAGAGTCTTGCACCGCTTATGCCGCCGTAACCGCAGCATCAGCCGCCGTTGGAACTGGCGCAAACACGGCGCGGCGCAAGGCCAGCCAGTGCAGCGGCGCAGTGTGCTGCTCCGGCCAGACCCACATGCGCCACACGCTGGACTGACGCTTGAGTTTCAGCAGCAAAAACGCCTGCATGTCCAGCGCCACCTCAGGCACCACCGGCAGGGTTTCATCAGCCTGCGTCCAGGTCCAGACGCTACCGTCCCAGGCCAGTACACCCACTGGCGTGCGCCGCCAGTGCCAGACTGCCAGGGTGCTGCTGGCCAGCCACAGTAGCACCGCCACCCACTGGCGCAGACCCGCTGCGTCAGCCAGCCAGGTCCAGCCCAGTACCGTCAAAGCCCCCAGCACCACGATGGGCCACAGCAACAGCGCATGAAAACGCGAACGCCCCACCGGGTAGCTGACCGCTGGGGCGTTGTGCATGTCAACAGGATGGCCGAAACGCGCTGCCTGCCTTCAATGGCGATCACGGCGCGCGCTTGAACACCAGCGAGCCATTGGTTCCGCCAAAGCCAAAATTGTTTTTCAGCGCGACATCGATCTTCATCTCGCGCGCCGTGTTGGCGCAGTAGTCCAGGTCGCACTCGGGGTCGGGGTTGGCGAGATTGATGGTCGGCGGGCTGATCTGGTGGTGCAGGGCCAGCACCGTGACCACCGACTCCAGGCCCCCGGCACCCCCGAGCAGATGACCGGTCATTGACTTGGTGGAATTCACCACAGTCTTTTTGGCGTGTTCGCCCAGCGCTGCCTTGATGGCGTTGGACTCGTTGAGATCACCGAGCGGCGTGGAGGTGCCGTGCGCGTTGATGTAATCAATCTGGTCGGCGTTGACACCCGCGTTTTGCATGGCGATCTGCATGGCGCGGCGCGGGCCGTCCATGTTGGGGGCGGTCATGTGGCCGGCATCGGCGCTCATGCCAAAACCGGCCAGCTCGGCGTAAATTTTGGCCCCGCGTGCCTTGGCGTGCTCGTATTCTTCAAGCACCAGCACACCCGCGCCTTCGCCCAGTACAAAGCCGTCACGGTCTTTGTCCCACGGGCGCGAAGCGGTGGCAGGGTCATCGTTGCGGGTGCTCAGGGCACGCATCGAGGCAAAGCCACCCACGCCCAGCGCCGACACCGTGGCTTCAGAGCCGCCCGCCACCACCACGTCGGCATCGCCGTACTCGATCATGCGGCCACCCTGGCCAATGCAATGCAGACCGGTGGTGCAAGCGGTCACGATGGCCAGGTTCGGTCCCTTGAAGCCAAAGCGAATCGACACATGGCCAGCAATCATGTTGACGATGGTCGAGGGCACAAAAAAGGGCGAGATGCGCCGTGCGCCGCGCTGCATGAACTCAGTGTGCATGTGCTCGATCATTGGCAGCCCGCCAATGCCGGAGCCAATCACGCAACCAATGCGGCAAGCCAGCTCTTCTGAGAGCGCCGCACCGGTGGGCAGACCGGCATCCGCCACCGCTTGCGCTGCGGCCGCAATGCCGTAATGAATGAAGGTGTCCATGGTGCGCGCCTCTTTGGCGCTCATGGTGGCCTCAATGTCAAACCCTTTGACCTCCCCCGCCACTTTGCAACTGAAGCTGGAGGCATCAAATTTGGTGATCAGGCCAATGCCAGATTGGCCGGCAAGCAGTTGGGCCCAAGTGGCATCCACCGTGTTTCCAACGGGACTGACGCAACCCAAACCGGTGACAACGACGCGACGACGGGACATAAGAATAAAGGGTCAGAGGTTCGTCTGAAAAATAACCAGCACCGCGCAAGGGGGTGCTGGCTGTGAATCTGGTGCTGCTGCCACCGGCGGAACAAGCCAGCCCGGGTGGCAACAGACTGATGTGACATCCGCAAATGCCACAGGTCTGGTGTTATGCCTTTTGGTGGGCCAGCGCGTAGTCGATGGCGTTTTGCACCGTGGTGATCTTCTCGGCATCCTCATCGGGGATTTCAATGCCAAACTCGTCTTCGAGCGCCATCACCAGTTCAACGGTGTCCAGGGAATCGGCACCCAGATCGGCCACAAAGGCTTTTTCGTTGGTGACTTGAGATTCTTCAACACCGAGTTGTTCGGCAATGATTTTCTTAACGCGTGCTTCAATATCGCTCA
>JFJP01038269.1_pt1 | contig 22807 bp, 23 predicted proteins | sample 431651 | NCBI WGS metagenome assembly JFJP01 (sample SAMN02602958, study PRJNA72255) | Microbial mat metagenome, whole genome shotgun sequencing project. | biome: fresh water; feature: sink hole; material: water; isolation source: purple microbial (photo- and chemosynthetic) mats found in...
CAAGCTCTGTCCGCTGTCCGGCAACAACAAGAACATTGCTTACAGTCTCCTCCTCATAACCCGGAGACGAGAATGTAAGATTCCATGAACCGGGTGAAAGATAGCGGTAAAAACTCCCGTTTACAGCATCGGAATATACATGTGAGCTATCAGTATCATGCCCTGAAATAAATACCCTTGCCTCAACAGGAGATGAATTTGTAACATTTGTTACAATTCCATGTATCCCATAAAGGGCGTTACGGATATATCCCAGAAGCGAGCGGTAGTTATTCTGCCACAGCAGTGAAAGCTGCGCTGCAGGTGTGATGTAATAGTCATCAAGTTCTATTGTAACCTCCCTCCCCTGCAGATATGATGTTACAAAATCCTGTCTTCCTCCTTCAATCCTGTACCATACAGCCCCTCTGGTAATTCCGTTATCCATAAAATTCATGTAGTAGGGAGATGAATAGAGATGAACAGTATCGGCATAAGCCCTTGATATTGAATAAAACCACGAATCATCGGCATGAAGCTTTGACAGGTACCTGTCCCAGGGATAATTAACTACCTCTGCCCACCGGTACAATTGAAGGCACAAGCGGGTCAGGGAAATTCCGGTTAAGGTCGACACCATTTGCATTGTAGCGTGTTGAAGTTGTGGATGATACAACATCTCCTGAACGATAGGTCCCATCGGGATTGGCAAGAGGATTGATCCAGATCTCGAGATTATTTACCAGGGTCCTTAGTCTTGCATCCGTGTTGTAGTTTTTAAGAAGATAATCTGCCAGTCTTAGCATGAGAATAAACCCTCCGGTTTCGTCCCCATGCATAGTTGAGGAGTAAAAAACCTCAGGTTCATCTTCATTGCTGTCAGGATTATCAGATATTTTCAGAACCAGTACAAGTTTCCCGTTAACACTTGTGCCTATCGTATCGAGGTCGCACAGAGTCGGGTATAGTGTGTTGAAGCTCTGCATTATTGAATCATACTGGGTGTATGTTGGGTATTTATCCCACTCCATTGCTTCAGCCATTGATTCAGCTGAGAGGATTCCCTTGGTTACATTCTTAGCTAAAATTGTATAATTATACTTCTGAAGAATGAACCATTCCACATTAAGTGGTGAAAGACTTATTAAAACAGTTTTTTCCTTAACGGAAAGTATTGAGACATTTTTTGTAAGTTTACCAAGTGCCACTGAACCTGAAAAAGGAACTGCTACCTCTGCCTGCCCGTACTCCCCGACAATCTGCCTTAACCTCACATCAACACTGTTATCCTGAGCTTTGCCTTCCGGCGAAAGAAACAGAATAGCAACTGATAATATAATTAAGCATCTCCTCATTTAAGGATTATACATTAAACCTGATGTGAAGTATATCTCCGTCTTCCACAACATAATTTTTGCCTTCAACATAGAATTTACCGGCTTCTTTGCAGGCATGCTCAGAACCGAGTCTTATAAAATCATCATACTTCATTACTTCTGCACGTATGAAACCCCGCTCAAGATCGCTGTGAATAACTCCAGATGCCTGTGGCGCAGTCATTCCTGTTTTAATTGTCCAGGCCCTGATCTCCATTGGTCCGACAGTGAAAAAAGTCTGAAGGTTTAACATCTTATAGGCGGCTCTTACAAGTTTATCAACTCCGGGCTCTGATAGTCCTGCATCCTTAAGAAACGCCAGGCGGTCTTCTTTGCTCTCAAGATCAGCGATTTCTGCCTCAATAGCACCGGCAATAACCAGTATTTCAGCATTTTTATCCTTCAGAAATTCCCTCACCCTTTCTACATACTTATTTCCTTTTATTGCCGATTTCTCATCTACATTGCAAACATAAATAACTGGCTTTACAGTAAGCAGAAAAAGATCATCGATATACTTTTTATCTTCATCACGGATTTCAAGAGTCCTCGCATTGTTGAAGTTTTCGAAATGATCCCTGAAACGTATGAGGACCTCAAGACCAAGTTTTGCATCCTTATCGCCTGTTTTCGCAGCCCTCTCCAGTTTCTGGATCTTCTTTTCAACCGACTCAAGGTCTTTTACCTGCAATTCGAGGTCTATAGTTTCAAGGTCCCTGACAGGATCAACCGATCCGTCAATATGCGGAAGCAGTTCATCATCAAAACATCTCAGAACATGAATAAGAGCATCTGTATTTCTAATATCACCAAGAAATTTATTTCCCACTCCCTCTCCTTTATTAGACCCTTTGGCAAGTCCGGGGATATCAACTATTTCAACTGTTACATGTACTATTCTATCAGTAACCTGATGTTTTTCAAGCTCATACAACCTTGGATCAGGAACCTGAACAACTCCCATATTTGATTTTGTTGCGCTATATGCAAAAGCAGTTGTTTCACCTTTTGTATTTGAGATGCAGTTAAAAATTGTTGTTTTGCCAACGTTTGTTATTCCTATTATTCCACATTGAAGAGCCATCAGATTATTTTAGTTTGTTAAGGTGCAAATTTATCAAAATTCCGGGGATAACCAATAAGGGTCTGGGTCTCATAAGAATGAAGACTCAAAAGCTAAATCAATAACCGCAAAGGTCACAAAGGTTAAAAATCAAGATCGCAAAGCATTAATTTACAGTATTACAACTTTGCGTTCTTTGCTTAATCTTTGTGTTCTTTGCGGTTAAATAAGGATTTGGGGCCACCCAGATAATTTTCATTTACTATATTTAAACCTTTATGTGTTTTAGGCATCTAAGAAGAAATCTGAAGTTCAATTGGACATTATAAAGAGTGACGACAATATAACTGAATTACTGAAAAGTGATCTTAATAAGGGATTCAGGCTTGTTGTAGAGAAATACAGTTCAAGATTATACTGGCATATCCGCCGGCTTGTAATACTTCATGAGGATGCCGACGATGCGCTGCAAAATACTTTTATAAATGCATGGAAAGGTATGGGTGATTTCAGGAGTGAAAGTTCTTTATATACGTGGCTATATACAATTGCAACCAATGAAGCACTCTCCCTGATAAACAAAAGGAAGAAAAATGCTGCTGTTTCACTTGACGATCTGGAAAACTATTTTGCAAATTCAGTTGAAGGAAGCACCTGGTTTGATGGCGACGAGGCACAAAAAAAACTTCAGAATGCAATTCTGAAGCTTCCTGAAAAACAGCGGGTAGTATTCAACCTGAAATATTTTGATGAGATGCCTTATGAGGAAATGAGCAAAGTTCTGGGCACTTCCGAGGGTGCACTTAAAGCATCATATCATCACGCAGTAAAAAAAATTGAAAAATATATCACTGAAGATTAAACCTTTATTAATAAATATCATCTAAGTGAAAGATGAAAAACTTAAATAACATACCGGATAAAAATCCCTTCAAAGTACCTGAAAACTACTTTTATGAGATTAACAGTAAAATAATCTCTTCCATTCCGGAAAATGAAGGGGAGATTAAGAAACCCGTGAAGGTCAGAAGCATCAGGACCTGGCTCATGGTCGCAGCAACTGTTGCCGGTTTTGTAATATCAGGCTATACACTTATGAGAATTATTTCCTCAGAAAAGGATCCAATTCAGACAGCATCACTATACGAGATGGAATTTCAGGATCCTTTAATGACTGAACTTGACATTCTTAGTCTGGAAGAGAGCGTGGCCGATATTATTCTTGCAGAAGATGGTACTGACCTAAACAGTAAAGATATTATTGAATATCTTCTTCTTGAAAACATAGAAATAAGCGATATTTATGCTCAACTTTAAGTCAACCAAGATGAAAAGAATTTTATTTATTTCAACAATTATATTGGGACTGACCTCTTCAGTTCTTAATGCACAGACCCCGGCTCTTGATAAACTCAATGCCAATAAAGTAGGTTTCTTTACAAAAAAGCTTAACCTTACATCGCAGGAGGCAGAAAGATTCTGGCCGGTTTACAATGAATACCAGAAGCTGAAGAACCAGATTCAGCTTGAAAAAGCATCACTTATAAGAAACTTCAATCAGAATGAAAGTTCATTAAGTGATAATCAAATGGCTGAGATAGGTGATAAACTTGTGGCAACATTTGTTGAAGAATCTGCCCTGCAGGTAACCTTTCACAAGAAGTTAAAGGAAGTAATGCCGCCAGCAAAGGTCATTAGATTTTATCAGACAGAAAATCAATATAAGGCACAATTGCTTAATGAGTTACAGGGAGCAAGGCAACCACAAAGAGTTAATCCCGGAAGAGCATTTAAGCCATAATCATGATTTCTAAGCAACACCCCCCGGTTTGAACCTCTTTACAAATTCAATAGATTTCGCTATTTCTCCGTACATAAGTTTATCATTCTGAATGAAAGAAATATCTTTCCTGAATGATTCTATTAACGATTCAAGGTAAGGTGACGATTTCAATGGTCTTCTGAATTCAATAGCCTGAATTGCAGTAAATAATTCTATCGCAATTATTCTTTCGAGATTTTCGGCAACCCGCAGCAGTTTTGTAGCTCCGTTTGCTCCCATACTCACATGATCTTCCTGTTCATTGGATGAAGGAATGGAATCAACAGAAGAAGGTGTGCATAGCTGCTTGTTCTGACTTACAATCGATGCAGCAGTATATTGCGGAATCATAAAACCACTGTTCAGTCCGGGATTAGCTACAAGGAATTCAGGAAGATTCCTTTGTCCCGAAATAAGTCTGTATACCCTTCTCTCAGAGATACTTCCAAGCTCAGCAAGTGCAATAGCCAAATAATCAAACACCAGAGCCAGTGGCTGACCATGGAAGTTACCACCTGATACAATCAGATCTTCATCAGGAAATATTGTAGGATTATCGGTTACTGAATTAATCTCTGTAATTATAACAGATTTCGCATGACTGATTGCATCCTTGCTTGCACCGTGTACCTGAGGAATACATCTGAATGAATAAGGATCCTGAACATGAGCTTTATTGCGTGAAATCAGTTCACTGCCATTAAGGAGTTTTCTGATGCTTTTAGCTGTTTCGATCTGACCTTTATGTGGCCTGATGGCATGAATACTTGCAAAGAAAGGGTCAGGCCTTCCATCGTAAGCTTCAAGGGAGATGGCAGATGTGACGTCAGCCATAGCCGACAGTCTTTCGGCCATACCTATTATATATACACCGAACGAACTCATAAACTGAGTCCCATTAAGCAGTGCCAATCCTTCCTTTGACTTAAGATGTACAGGAGACCATCCGAATTTTTTAAGCACAATTTCTGCAGCAAGTTTCTCGCCTTTGAAATTCACTTCACCCATTCCAAGTAAAGGAAGAACAAGATGCGCCAGAGGAGCAAGGTCGCCTGATGCACCAAGGGAACCCTGTTCGAAGATGACAGGATTTACTCCTTCATTATAAAAGTCAATAAGTCGCTGTACAGTTTCCAGTTGTACTCCGGAATTACCAAGACTTAGTGCATGAATTTTAAGTAACAGCATAATACGCACAATATCCTCGCGCACCTCCGGACCTGTGCCGCATGCATGCGACATAACGAGGTTCTCCTGAAGTTTATTAAGCTGGTCTTTGTTAATTGTTTTATTGTGGAGAGAACCGAAACCGGTTGTAATACCGTAAATAGGCTCATTTGTGCTTTCCAGTTTCCTGTCGAGGTAATCCCTGCAGGTATTTATAAGCTTTACTGATTCATCGGAAAGAAGAAGTTTTGTATTGTAGTCCAGGATTACTCCCAGATGTTCAGGATTGATATTCTTTGGTGAAATTTTATAAAACATGTCATTGAGCTTTTGTGAATAACAAAGTGGATTAGAGTGTGCTTTTTACTTTAGAACTAAAAAATGTTTCAAGATTTTCCAGGGGTATTTTTGTCTGCTCACCCGTTGTCATGTTTTTAAATGTCAAAACATTTGCATTTATCTCATCCTCACCTGCCATTATTATAACCGGTATCTTTTTAGCATCGGCATAGGAGAACTGCTTTTTGAGTTTTGCTGAATCGGGATATAATTCTGCACTTACACCAATCGTGCGAAGCCGTTCAGCAACAGGAATAATATATTCTGTCTCTTTTTCTCCAAAATTTACCAGTAATACTTCCGTTGAGGAAACTCTGATATCATCAAATAGGTTTAAATTGTTAAGAACATCATAGATCCTGTCGGCACCAAATGAGATTCCAACACCTGAAACCCCTTCCATTCCAAAGACACCTGTGAGGTTGTCATAGCGACCTCCTCCACAAATACTTCCAATTGCAACATCTTTTGATTTTACCTCTATAATTGCACCGGTATAATAATTCAGACCGCGGGCAAGTGTAAGATCCAATTCTACTTCACACGTAAGCTTACTTTTGTTTATAAATCCAAAGAGGGTCCTCAATTCTGAGATCCCTTTCATGCCTGTCTCAGAAGACTTCAGAAAGATGCTGAGCTTTTCAAGTTTTTCCTCTGTTGAACCACTAAGCTGAATAACGGGCTGCAGGGCAGAGATTGCGGTTTCGGACAGTCCTTTTCCCAGTAATTCAGCGTTGACTGCCTCAATACCAATTTTATCAAGCTTGTCGATAGCAACAGTTATATCTGTAATACGGCCACCTTCTCCTATATACTCAGCAATTCCTGATAATATTTTACGGTTGTTAATTTTGATTACAACAGATATTTTAAGGGAACTAAAAATATTATCTACTATCCTTATGAGTTCAAATTCATTTAGAAGAGAATCGCTTCCAATTACATCAACATCACATTGAAAGAATTCGCGGTAACGACCTTTCTGAGGTCTGTCGGCTCTCCACACCGGCTGAATCTGGTACCTTTTAAACGGAAATACTATTTCTTCCCTGTGCTGCACAACATAACGTGCAAAAGGTACAGTAAGGTCATACCTGAGTCCCTTTTCGCACATTTTAGAGGAGAGTTTAGGGAGTTCCTTTTTTGAAAAATCATCATCACTGACTGACGACAAGAAATCTCCTGAATTAAGTATTCTGAAAAGAAGTTTATCGCCTTCTTCACCATACTTTCCCAAAAGGGTTGAAAGATTCTCCATCGCGGGAGTCTCAATTGGCTGGTAACCATATAATCTGAATACTTTTTTGATAGTCTCAAATATATATTCTCTTCTCAGCATCTCTTCAGTTGAGAAATCGCGTGTTCCTTTAGGTATTGATGGTTTGGAGGACATAGGTAAAAATATAAAAGACAAAAGTATAAATATTTGTTAAATTCCAGTAGAGACGCCATGCATGGCGTCTTTTTCAAATTGGCACAAAACCCGTAGAGACGCCATGCATAGCGTCTGTTCCAAAAAAAGAGACGCCATGCATGGCGTCTCTACCAGATTTTTAATAATTATTAATATTTTTCCGGCACAAACGTCTGATCCGTAACAGGCGGTCTTACGTAAGCCACATCGTGCTTCAGCGGAGGCAGTTTAAATGGTTTTGGAGTAAGATCCTCATATGGGATCATAGATAGAAGGTGAGTTATGCAATTAAGTCTTGCTCTTTGCTTATCGTCGGCATGCACAACAAACCATGGCGCTTGTTTTGTATCGGTAAATGAGAACATTTTATCTTTAGCCATTGAATATTCAACCCACTTATCGCGTGATTCCACATCCATTGGACTGATCTTCCATCGTTTTGTAGGGTCCTTAATTCTGTCCTGAAAGCGTTTTTCCTGTTCATGATCACTAACAGAGAACCAGTATTTTATGAGAATTGTTCCCGACCTGATAAGCATCTTTTCAAATTCGGGGCACGACCTGAGAAATTCCTCATATTCATCATTTGTGCAATAGCCCATAACCTTTTCAACACCTGCCCTGTTATACCAGCTTCTGTCAAAAAGGGCTATTTCTCCGCCAGCTGGGAGTTGCGAAACATAACGCTGGAAATACCATTGTGATTTTTCCTTTTCGGTAGGTATGCCGAGTGCTACGATACGGCAAATCCTGGGATTAAGGCAACCGGCAATAGTTTTTATTACGCCACCTTTACCTGCAGCATCTCTTCCTTCAAAGACAACAACAACTTTTAGTTTTTTGGCTTTTACCCACTCCTGAAGCTTGACAAGCTCTACTTCAAGTTCAAGAAGTTTTTTCTCGAACTCCTTCCGCTCAATCTTCTCCTTTTTTTCGGGCTCAATATCATAATAAAGGCCATTTTTAGCTACTGCCTTACTCTTCTTCTTTTTACTCTCTTTATCATGTGCCATAATCTCAGAGTTTTAATGAAGAAGAAATTTAGAAATAATTTATTGATTTCCGAAATTTCCTGCAGAAAATTTTACTGAACAAATGGAATCACCAGCGGGTATCTGAAATTTTCTCCTTTAGATGCCTTAATACTTGCAATAATAATGCATATAACTTTTAGTGTCAGCAAACCAATTATAATGGGGATACCTATAACAATAAAACAAAGTGGAATTGCCAGTACAATATAAAGCAATATTGAAAGCTGGAAGTTCATTGAATTTCTTCCGTTCACATTAACCCAAGCTGACTCATCCCTCCTTGAAAGCCAGCATATTAGGGGACCTATTATTGCTCCGAATGGAAAAAAGAAACCTGCAAATGCAGAGAGGTGACATAACATGGCCCAGTTTCTTTCAGTTTCCGTTAATACTCTGTTCTCTTCCATGGCGTTATTTGTTTATTTAAAGACGGGAGCTATCTGAGAATGTTGCATGAATATTATTTTGACAGTCTTTTAAGATCTGCGGGCAAAAGTCCGTTAGGGTTTGCCTTATCGATCATATGCTGGTTATAATAGTACATATTTGCATCGTCAGTTCCAATGAGCATTTTAAAGCAATAACCTGAATTTCTGTCTCCGACCGGACCCACTTTATGAAGGATAAGGGTATTGGCGTTTTTGTTTTCAATTGCCTTTATTATTTCATCCTCAGAAACAATCTCTATTTTGCCTTTATAAATAGCTTTTATCTTTTCTATTACGCCAATTTCAGGTGACAGATCCTCCTGACGGACAAGGATAGTTTTACCTTCAACGTCTGGAATGTATTTATTGTAATATTTAAGATATTTTCTTCCGGTCAGTGATGGATCTTCTGATATCATTGATGCATGCTTTTGCATAAATGCCAGAATTGCTCCCAGTTTATAGCTGTAATCCAGATCCTCCTCGCCGGCAAATGAAAGCGGTACAGCGCAGATCTCAGGCAGTTCGCCCAGTTTGTTTACATTCTTCCCCTGCAAAAGATTTACAAAATTGAAAAGTGAATTTGATTTATCCTTCTCAAAATTAGTCTGTGTAAGAACAATAAATGAATATGCCGGATCTTTTCTCCTTAAGTTGAACTCTTTAACATCAATAAATTCATAAGGGGTAATTTTCCAGAATGCTTTTACGGCATCTTTAATGCAGGAGTTGTAAACTGAAAAAACATCCTCCTCCATTACAACACAAGTCTTTGATCCGGTAAACTGTTTAATCTCATCCTTACTTGGAAAAGGGGCCTGACCTTTAAGTAATGTAACTGTAAAAATCAATGACAGAAGTAAGCAAATCTTTTTCATAATAAATTATTCTACTGGTATATACAAAGGATTTTTATCGTTGTATTTGCGAATATAAACAAACATAAGCTCTTTTTTCTTTTTTCTTGATAGTTGCACATATTCCTCATAAAGCTGCGAATCTTTCATTAAAAGAAGTTCAGTATTTTCAATATCAAATTCAAGAACCTTACCACTTTCAAAATCTATAAGATATTGCTTCAATTCGGTTCGTGACATATTCGACTGTCTGTATGGAGAATAGTAGTTGTTATATCCATAAGGTGAGTAATAATTATTATATCCATAAGGTGAATAGTACGGATCATAATAACCATATGGAGAATTAGAATATCTTGAATCATATGTCGTTATGTCAGCAACAAAATGACATATGGTACCTACGAAAGTGATTCTGTTGAAATTACCCTGGATCTGAATATTAAGTGCTCCGTTGCGGGCGTACCCCCAGATTGAACTTTTTGCAAGTTCCTGACGGACACCCAGATCATCATAGAAGTAGATATTATCATTCTCAAAGATCTTTTTAAAAAACTCCCGATCGTTATAATCAACTGATGTCAGCAATTTGGCCTTTGGGATTGGTCGATTTAACTTGACCTGGTCGAAATTAAGGTATATTCCATCATTGAACCTGAAGTCAGGAGTGTATTTCACCATCCCTTCTTTCTCCTGCCCCCGAAGATTAAAAAGGGGAGCATAAAGAAACACCTGAATTACTATTAAAAGTTTAAATATCACTTTATCCATATCAAATGTTGTTTTTCCCAACAGGTTCAAATACCGTACCGAATTGACAAATTTAGCGTTTTACTTCAAAGGATATTAATTTCGGTTAATGTATATTTATTACTTATTTTGTTTAAATTTACAAAACCTCAAAAAAATGATTTATGGCTAGTGAAACCGGAAAGCCAAATCAAAGTAATGGTTTGAATAAGTTTTCTGAGGATTTTTTTGAAAAAAAAAGGAATATAGTCGGAACTTATCAGATTATAGGCCTCATCGCTCTTATTGCATCAATCATTCTCCTTTCCTTTAATCAGAATCTGCTAGCCGGATGCTTCATTGTAGCAGGTGCTTCTCTGGGTATTATTACATTCAGAAAAACTTCTGCTGAAAACAATAAGCTAAGGGAGTCACTTCAAAATTATTCTTCACTCAATGAGAAAAAAGATGATGTAATAAAAGATTTTTCACATAAAATCAGGGAACCTCTAAATAACCTTGTTATTGTAGTTGACATGCTACAGGATTCTGGCCTGCAGAAGAAACAGACTGAGTTGCTTGAGACTTTAATAGCGTCAACTAACAATATGGTTACAATCCTGGATGACCTCACAATGCAGTCAGCAGGCAATCTCAGGTATGAACAGAGGAAGTCTATCCGCTTTAATCTGATATCAACTATTCAGAATACGATTGAGCTTTTTAGTCTTAAGGAAAAGAGAAGCATAGAGTTCATATTTAACAATAAAGACAGTACTGATTTTGAATGTTTTGGAGATCCAATTATAATCAAACAGATCTTTCTTGATTTATTCAGCAGCGTTGAACTCATTTTTAATGGCAAACCCACGAGAGTTACAATAAGTCTTAAAAAGGCCAGATCGTCCGAATCCAGGAGTATTGTTGAACTAATTATACAGACTGACAGTAACATTCCTATTTTCAGCCAGACAAATCAGGATCAGAGTCAGGCTGCAAAACTAATAGTCTCAGTGGGAGGAAGTTTCACTCAGGAAATAGGCTCAGACAGCACAATACTTAATATAAGATTGCCTTTTAATAACCCTGTTGATGAGCCGAAGGAACAGGTAGGTTCATCAAAAATAGCAGAACTGATAGGCAAGAAAGTTACAACGAAAGAACTTAAAGATCTCAAAGTTCTCCTTGTTGAAGATAACCTGATAAATCAGAAAATAACTCTTCTTACACTTAAGCCATTGGTATTTAGTATAGATACTGCGTCGAACGGAAAAGAGGCCCTTGATAAATTCGGAACTGCAAATTACGATCTCATTCTGATGGATATTCAGATGCCGGTAATGAGCGGGCTTACTGCTGCAGAGAAAATCAGGGCTCTGGAATCAACAACAAATTCTCACATACCTATAATTGCGATTACTGCAAATGCTATGATTGGTGACAAGGAGAAATGCCTTTCTGCAGGTATTGATGATTATATAAGCAAACCATTTCAACCGGCGGCACTTATTGAAAAGATTAAAAAGAATATTTAATTCTTTAAGCCATAGGGTCTGAATCCGATAACCATAATATCATCTACCTGAGTATTACTTCCCATCCAGGTTCTTATATTATCTTCAAGAATTGATTTCTGATCATTTACCGGAAACTTATGAATCGTCAGCAAAAGATACCTGAAGCGACGGTACATAAATTTTTTCATTTCAGTACCTCCGAATTGATCAACATAACCGTCTGAGAAAAGATAAAAGATATCATCATCAAGGATATCAATTTCAGTATCAGAATAGGAATGCGATTCAGGATTCATTCCAATTATAAGCTTATCTCCCTTTGTTTCGGTAAGAGTACTGTTCCTGATAAGGTAAAGTGGAAAGAATGCGCCGGCAAACTTCATCTTCCTATTATTCAAATCGATTACACAAAGGCCTATATCCATCCCGTCGCGGATAACAGCTCCAAAGTTTTTCTCCCTGGTAAAGATCTTTTCAAGATCATTATTAAGAAGATTCAGTATTAGAGATGGAGACTGAATGTTCTGAACATTAATAGCCCTTTCCACAATATCAAGCCCTATCATCGACATAAGAGCTCCGGGAACACCGTGGCCCGTGCAATCAGCAGCAACAATGAAGATTTTATCCTCCTTTTCCCCTATCCAGTAAAAGTCTCCACTTACTATATCCTTCGGCTTGAAAAAAACAAAGGAGTCTTCAATATACTTCCTGAAATATGATTCAGAAGGAAGTAAAGCCTCCTGAATTCGTTGAGCGTATATAAGACTATCTGTTATATTTTTATCCCTGTATTCAAGTTCATACTTCTGCTTTTCAATTATATTAAATGCTGTCTCTTTCTCTTTTAGAAGCTTCTTTGTCTTGATAAGCCTTCGTGTTTGCGACATAACAAACAGATATACAACGGCAATAACAAGGGTACTGTAAAGAATAAAACGATAGGGCGAAGGAGACAAATTAAGGGCGTTGCTGTCTGCTAATCCGTCAGAGATCAATACACTAATAATTAATAGTGCATAACTATATGTCAGATAAATAATTCCCATCAGAAAGTACAAAAATAATTTAATTATTCGTACATCCCTTAAGCATCTGATTAAAAAAACGGTAAGAGACTAATTTATGATTATTTCTTCTCTTCCGGTATGTAACAGGGATCTGTATTTTTCTGACGGAGATTTAATAACCGGACCCAGATTAAAACTTTCCCATCTTCTGTCAATCTCCGAAATGGTTTCCGGTTGGGAACACACAACATTGGGCCATTTTCTTGTGAATCCGCCTTTCCTGAATGCTTTTATTGTACCATCAAGGAGTAATGAGCCCGATAATGTATAGGAATGATCACGTTGCGGATCGCTGTTTCCGAGTACCTGCCATGCAACCATATGAAGATCATCGATATCAACAGTATAGTCAACTGCGATTATAAGTTTTATAGATCCTGATGGATCAAGCTTACCAACGAACTTATTTAATTTTTCAATAATATCGGGGGCTTCAGCCCTGTTTACTCCTGCAATCAAAAGTGGCAGATTCTCAACAAAAAGCGAATAAGCATATCCGCCGGGAACACCTTTTTCGAGCAATTTTGCCTTTATTGTATTAATGTATTTTTCATCATGTAAAACCTGAAGTTTAATACCGGCTGTTTCTTCAGCATGCTTTACCGTTGCATCAATTCCGGCTTTCCCTCCAAAAGAAAATGCATCAGATGAATGATCAAGTACGTCAAGCGGGCCCCGGCAGAACAGCAGATCCTTCGACATATCTGTATTAGCGAAGATTTCCTTCATAACTTCTGCGTAATTTCGAATATCGATATTCCCGCTTACAACAACGAGATATTTTGAGAACATCATCTGTCCTGCTCCGAACAATGAGCTTATAACCTTCATTCCCTGTCCGGGGTAACTCTTTTTTATTTTAACAACAACAAGATTATGGGCAATGCCAGCGTCGGGCATATGAAAATCTTCAATCTCAGGCTGCATTGTAAGTTTCACAGGTGCAAGAAAAATCCTTTCGGTTGTTTTTGCCAGCCATACATCTTCCTGCGGAGGAACTCCGACTATTGTTGCCGGATATACAGCCTTTTCAGAATGAGTTATACACGTTACATGGAACTTCGGATACCAGTCAGCCAGGGAATAGAATCCTGTATGATCACCAAATGGGCCTTCCCATATCAGATCCTCAGAAGTGTCTACATAACCCTCAATGATTATATCAGCATCGTATGGGACATAAAGATCATTTGTAATGCATTTTACCATCCTTACTTTCTTTTTCCGGAGAAACCCGGCCAGAATATATTCATTAATGTTTTCAGGAAGAGGAGCTGTTGCAGCATATGTATAAACCGGATCACCTCCAAGTGCTACTGATACCGGCATCTTTCTTCCGGTCTTCTTCCATGCCTCAAAGTGATTCGCTCCTGTTTTGTGTCGCTGCCAGTGCATCCCTGTGCTTGTTTTATCAAGGATCTGCATCCTGTACATGCCTACATTTGTTTTTCCCGTTTCAGGATGAACAGTATGTACAAGAGGAAGTGTGATGAACCGTCCGCCATCATAAGGCCAGCATTTCAGAACAGGTAGTATGTCTAAATCGGGTTTGCGATGTATAACCTGCTGACAAAGACCTTTTCCTGAAGTTTTTGACGGAAGGTAAGTTGTCAGTCTGATCAGACTGGGGAGTCGGGATATTTTTTTAAGGAACGAAGCGCTGTTATCAGAAAGTGCATTAAAAACAGATTCAATTTCGTTGCCCGCATCATCGAGATTTTCTCGTCCGATCGCCATAGCCATTCTTGAATCGGATCCGAAAGCATTTATAAGAAGAGGAAAAGCTGTACCAGTATTTTCAAACAATAGTGCATTTCCTCCTGCTTTTGTTATTCTGTCAGTTATCTCCGTTATTTCAAGTAAAGGATCTGCAAATGTTTTGACTCTTGTCAGCTCATTCTTTTGTTCCAGTGCAGAAATAAAATCTTTTAATCCTGAATATGCCATTTTTGATACAAGTGAGATTGTCAAAGATATTCAATAAGGCAATAATAAATACATATATCTCTAAAACAACCCCCTAAATCCCCCATCCGGGGGACTTTAAAAAAGCTACAAGCCTATAAACATCTCATATAGTGTTGTTTAACACTATTTCGCAAATCTTAGCCCCCCATTTGGGGGGTTGGGGGGTTGATTTAGAATGGAGGACTTTAGGCACATCACAGCACTCCATCTGGGGGTTGATTTATAATGGGGGGTTTAGATTTGTGGGGGGTGGTAAAACAATAATGGGAACTATTCTTGACGATTAGTTCCCATCCACCATTCTCAGCCGAGGCTGTTAATGGAGTCAGATTACTGTTATTATGACCGGCTGTTTACTTGGATACGAGATCCTTTCTGTAGCCCTGGGCTTTCCGGTTTTGCCTGTTACAGCAGAACCTTCCGGCTGTCCTTTTGTTCCGCCGGAGCGGAATTTCGGGGACGAAGTGTCGTTCAGGCACTGCTGCTCATTTCCCGAAGGATGTTGCATCAGTTTCAGATCACCCGGGACCGAAGTCCGTCGTTTTCTGTGGCCCTGTGACTCAATCGCTGAAAGAACGTTTCCGGTTTTCGTCGATTTTCTGAACATATTAGACGCCTGGTCTTTTTAGTTCAGGCTTCGGCTCGCCTGATGCGCAGACCCGGGGGTCTGACCGAGGTGAATACTGTTTCATTTAAGTAACGTTCTCCGCCTCCACATCCTTTGAGCAGTCTTTTATCGCTCACCTGATAGAAACAAATTTACATCAGTATTTTGAAAAAACACCATAAAAACCATCGTTGTTATACACCTGATATAAACAGGAATTGCTAAAATTGTTAACAACAGCGGGAACTGCCAATAACTCATGTTTTCCAGAACATAATTGGTGTCATTTGGCCTTCGGCCGTCATTTACTCCGTGTCATTTGCGCTCCGCGCGTCATTTGGCTTCGCCGTCACCCATTGTCATTTGTTGTCATTGCTTGTAAGTGTGTTACCCCGTTTCCCCCAGGGGGGAAAGGCTGCTGCTCCTTCCCCCCTGGGGGAAGGTTGGGAAGGGGGTTATAAACAATCGAATGACTATAATAAAAAAGAGGCCATCTTTTCAGACAGCCTCTTCATAACATTTCCGTATTACCCACCTCAAGGGGGGCATGGGGGTAAATTATTTTTTGTATCCGTATACAGCCAGAGCACCGAGTGTTTCCTCGATTCTGAGAAGCTGATTGTACTTACAGATCCTGTCAGTTCTGCTGGCGGAGCCGGTTTTAATCTGTCCTGAATTTGTTGCAACAGCTATATCAGCAATAGTTGTATCCTCAGTTTCACCTGAACGATGTGATGTTACAGTTGTATAGCCTGCTCTGTGAGCCATTTCTATAGCATTGAGAGTCTCGGTGAGAGAACCAATCTGGTTTACTTTGATAAGAATTGAGTTTGCGCAGCCCATTTCGATTCCCTTTTTCAGATAATCCACGTTAGTAACGAATACATCGTCACCAACAATCTGGACTTTCTTTCCAATTCTGTCTGTCAGCATCTTCCATCCGTCCCAGTCACCTTCAGCCATACCGTCCTCAACTGAATCGATCGGATATTTGGTTACAAGTTGCTCGAGGAAGTCAACCTGTTCTTTCGAGGTTTTTCTTGCACCTTTTGGACCTTCAAATTTTGAGTAGTTGTATAATCCCTCTTTGTAAAATTCGGAAGCAGCGCAATCGAGACCGATTGTGATATCAGTTCCGGCTTTATAACCAGCAGCTGTAATAGCTTTGATAATTGTCTCAAGAGCATCCTCTGTACCTTCAAGTTTTGGTGCGAAACCACCTTCATCACCAACAGCAGTGCTTAGTCCGCGCTCTTTAAGAACTTTTTTCAAGGAATGGAACACTTCAGTACCCCAGCGAAGACCTTCTTTGAAAGAGGGAGCGCCGACTGGTCTTATCATGAATTCCTGGAAAGCAATAGGAGCGTCAGAATGTGAACCGCCGTTAATAATATTCATCATCGGAACCGGCAGAGTAACTGCATTTGCACCCCCAATATAGCGGAACAAAGGTAATCCATGATATGATGCAGCCGCCTTGGCTACTGCCAGTGATACACCAAGGATAGCATTTGCTCCAAGGTTACTTTTAGTTTTAGTACCATCGAGGTCAATCATTTTCTTATCGATGCCTGCCTGATCAGTTACATCCATACCAATAACCTCTTCTGCAATAACATTATTAACATTATGTACTGCCTTAAGAACACCTTTGCCAAGATAACGGCCTTTGTCTCCATCGCGGAGTTCAAGAGCTTCATTTTCGCCGGTTGATGCCCCGGACGGAACAGCTGCCCTCCCAAAGTAACCACTGGCTGTCATAACATCGACTTCAATTGTCGGATTGCCACGAGAATCAAGAATTTCACGTGCAAGAACACTAACTATCTGACCCATAACTTTTTAATTAAATATTAAACATTAACGCAATATACAAATAAAAAAGGGATTAAGTCTTTATGACCAATCCCTTTCGTAGTAAATATTTATATGAACATTTTATTATTCTTCAGCTTTTGTTTGTCCTGCTTTAGTATCAGCCTTTGGTGCAGGTTTTTCTGCTTTTGCCTTAGGAGCTTTTGTTTCAGCAGAAACCTCTTCTTTTTTCTTAGGAGCTCTTCTGGTTCTTGCCGCCTTTGGTTTTACAGCTTCTCCACCAGCCATAGCTGTGTTATAGTCCACAAGTTCAAGAATACACATATCTGCATTGTCACCTATTCTGTGACCCGTCTTTAGAATTCGTGTATAACCGCCCGGCCTTTCAGCAATCTTGGGTGATACTTCCCTGAACAGTTCTGCAACTGCTGTTTTATCTTTAAGATAACTGAATACAACTCTTCTTGAGTGAGTTGAATCTTCTTTCGATTTAGTTATAAGTGGTTCAACAAAGGTACGAAGTGCTTTCGCCTTGGCTAATGTTGTTGCAATCCTTTTATGAAGGATAAGCGATGCAGCCATGTTTGAAAGCATCGACTTCCTGTGTGAACTTGTTCTTCCTAAATGGTTAATAACCCTTGAATGTCGCATTTCTCTATTTCCTTAACCAGTTTTCAAATTAATCTTTCTCTAATTTATATTTGCTTACATCCATGCCAAATGAAAGGCTCATGGACTCAAGCAACTCATCAAGCTCGGTGAGTGATTTCTTGCCAAAATTTCTGAATTTAAGAAGGTCGTTCTTATTGAATTTTACAAGATCACCAAGTGTTTCAACTTCAGCAGCTTTGAGGCAGTTCAGTGCTCTGACGGAGAGGTCGAGGTCGACCAGTTTTGTTTTAAGCAGCTGACGCATATGAAGAACTTCCTCATCGAATTCCTCATTTGCCATCTTATCATCAGAATCGAGAGTTATTTTCTCATCTGAGAAGAGCATAAAGTGATAGATGAGAATTTTAGCTGCCTCTTTAAGAGCATCTTTCGGATGAATTGAACCATCTGTCTCGATCTCAAAAAGGAGTTTCTCATAGTCAGTTTTCTGCTCAACACGGTAGTTTTCAACCGTATATTTTACGTTCCTGATAGGAGTAAAAATTGCATCAATAGCGATCAGTCCGAATTCACTGTCGACAGGCTCATTTTCCTCTGCAGGAACATAACCTCTGCCTTTATTGACAGTAATTTCAATCTGCATCTTCACATCGGTTTCCATTCTGAAGATAACCAGTTCGGGGTTAAGAACCTCGAAGTTGCTCAGAGCATTATTAAGGTTGCCGGCTTTGAAAATATCCTGACCACTTATCTTTATTGTAACTTTTTCATGGTCTACATCTTCAATTATTCTCCTGAAACGTACCTGTTTCAGGTTCAGAATAATTTCGGTTACGTCTTCCATAACACCTGTTATGGTTGAGAACTCATGATCTATGCCTTCGATCTTAACCGTTGTGATGGCAAAGCCCTCTAATGAAGAGAGAAGTATTCTTCTCAGCGAATTGCCGACAGTAATACCATAGCCAGGTTCAAGCGGACGGAATTCGAATTTTCCGTGTTTGTCGTCCGCTTCCAGCATTATTACTTTATCAGGCTTCTGGAATGATAAAATGGCCATAGAATTTATCTTACATAAATTTGCCTGCCATCTGTGTGTCATCCCACTCAAGCCAAGAAAGTTTTGAATATTTTCTGGTTGCAAGTGAATCGACTATTGTCTCAAGTGATTTTGATTTCTCGCGAACACCGATAATATCTCCTGGCTTTATCTGGCATGAAGGTATATTAACAACTTTCCCGTTAACTGTTATGTGCCTGTGAGAAACAAGCTGACGTGCACCTGCTCTTGTGGGAGCTACGCCAAGACGATATACTACGTTATCTAGACGTGATTCGAGGAGCTGAAGCAGAACTTCACCGGTAACTCCTTTGCTTCTTGAGGCTTTTTCGAAGGTATTACGGAACTGACGTTCGAGCATTCCATAAGTATATTTTGCCTTCTGCTTTTCTCTGAGCTGAACACCGTATTCGGAAGTCTTCTTTCTCTTTTTGTTCATTCCATGCTGCCCGGGGGGAAAGTTCTTCCTTTCCAGGTGCTTGTCGGGACCGAAAATAGGCTCACCGAATTTTCTTGCTATTCTTGTTTTTGGGCCAGTATATCTTGCCATTTGTATAAAATTTTTGAACTTATTTACTTTATTTAAAATTTCGGATTTCGGATATTAGATTTCGGATTTCTAAATCCGCAATCCCAAATCCTCAATCCGCAATTATGCTTAAACTCTTCTTCTTCCGGGAGCACGGCAGCCGTTGTGTGGCATTGGAGTTACGTCGATGATTTCTGTAACTTCTATGCCAACATTGCTTATTGATCTTATTGCTGATTCTCTACCTGCACCTGGACCTTTAACGTACACCTTTACTTTTCTTAATCCAAGATCATAAGCAACTTTACCACATTCCTCAGATGCCATCTGGGCAGCGTATGGTGTGTTTTTCTTGGAACCTTTGAATCCCATCTTGCCTGCTGATGCCCATGAAATAACCTGACCTGAATTGTTTGTCAGAGTAACGATTATATTATTAAATGATGAGTGAACATGTGCCTGGCCTGAAGGTTCAACCTTAACGACCCTCTTCTTTAATGCTCCAGTCTTCTTTGCCATAATCTATTTATTTAGTAGCTTTTTTCTTGTTTGCAACTGTTTTCTTTCTTCCTTTTCTGGTTCTGGCGTTATTCTTGGTGCTCTGGCCCCTTACCGGCAGACCAATTCTGTGGCGAACACCACGGTAGCATCCGATATCCATAAGCCTTTTGATGTTGAGCTGTGTTTCAGAACGCAGTTCACCTTCCAGTTTATAATTATCGTTCAGAATTCTCCTTATGGAGTTTATCTGATCATCAGTCCACTCTTCGACTTTAGCGCTTCTGTCAACGCCAGCCTCATCAAGTACTCTTTGAGCAATGCTTCTGCCTACACCGTAGATGTAAGTCAGTCCAACTTCGCCTCTTTTATTTCTTGGTAAATCTACACCAACAATACGTGCCATATAAAACTTTTCTTAAATAATGTGCAAAACTAGTTAAAATTATCCCTGTCTCTGTTTGAACTTGGGATTTTTCTTGTTAATAACGTAAATGCGACCTTTTCTCTTGACTATTTTACAGTCAGCGCTGCGCTTTTTTACAGATGCTCTTACTTTCATTACCTTGAATATTTCTTATTTATACCTGAATGTTATTCTGCCTTTAGTTAAATCATATGGTGACATTTCCACTTTTACTTTATCACCGGGGAGGATTTTAATATAATGCATCCTCATTTTTCCCGATATATGTGCAGTAATGACATGTCCATTTTCTAGTTCCACCCTGAACATTGCATTGGAAAGGGCTTCAATAATGGTGCCGTCCTGCTCAATTGATGATTGTTTCGCCATACGTTACAAATTTTTTAAAACGTCGTCTATAAATTTAAAGGTTGTTAATACATCAGCCTTTCCCTTATCAACAGCCACAGCGTATTCGAAATGTGCCGAAGGTTTACCGTCTGCTGTTTTTATGGTCCAACCGTCATTCATCTGCAATGTCTCTTTCTTTCCCGAGTTGATCATTGGCTCGATGCAAATAACAAGTCCTTTTTCCATTTTTGGTCCTGAACCCTGTTTCCCGTAATTTGGTACTTCAGGCGATTCATGAAGTTTTGTTCCCAGTCCGTGTCCTACAAGTTCCCTAACGACGGAGTAACCTCCGCTTTCGGCCATTGTCTGAACGGCATTTGAGATATCCCCTACCCGTCTTCCTGCCACTGCCTCTTTCACACCCTCTTCGAGTGAGGCCCTGGTATATTCAAGAAGCCGTTTAACATCATCCTTTATTCTTCCAACCGGAAATGTAAAGGCACTGTCGCCATACCATCCGTTTAATATCACTCCGCAATCAACTGATATTATATCGCCCTCTTTAAGAATATAGTCTGAAGGAATCCCATGAACAATTTCGTCGTTGACAGATGTACAGAGTGTATTAGGAAATCCACCATATCCCTTGAAAGCCGGAGTTGCTCCGTGATCGCGAATAAACGCTTCGGCTATCTTATCGAGATAAAGAGTGGTAATTCCGGGTTTTATTAGTGAAGCAAGCTCTGCAAGTGTACGCGACACCAGCAAATTGCTCTCTCTTAACAACCCTACCTCTTCATCAGTCTTTAAATACAACATCAAAGAACGCTAACTTATTATACTCCAGTTACAGCTCCGGATCTTCCCTTAACACGACCCGACTTCATCAACCCGTCATAATGACGCATGAGTAAATGACTCTCAATCTGCTGCAATGTATCGAGTACAACACCAACAAGAATAAGTAGTGATGTGCCTCCATAGAACTGTGCAAACTGAGGAGTGATTGTAGCTTTCACCGCTATTGCAGGCAATATAGCAACTGTGGCAAGGAATACTGAACCCGGCAATGTGATTCTCGACATAATAGTATCGAAAAATTCCACTGTCTTCCTTCCGGGTTTAATGCCCGGTATAAAACCTCCGTTTTTCTTCATATCTTCTGCCATCTGAACCGGATTAATTGTGATTGCAGTGTAGAAATATGTGAATACGATAATTAAAATTGCTGTTACAAGATTATACCAGAATCCGTACATGTCTGAGAATGCGATAACGAATCCTGAACCTGATTCTGAATAACCTGCTATTATTATTGGCAGCATCATTATTGCCTGAGCAAATATGATCGGCATAACACCGGCAGCATTTACTTTAAGAGGTATATACTGACGTACGCCGCCATACTGTTTGTTTCCGACTATCCTTCTTGCATACTGAACCGGAACACGGCGTGTTCCCTGCACAAGCAGTATTGTTCCCAGAACAACTACAAAGAGGAATAATATTTCAACTATAAGAGCAATTGCACCACCGGCACCGTTCATTCTTGTTCCTGCTTCAAATACGAAGTTTGCGGGCAGACGTGCAACAATACCAATCATAATTATAATTGATATACCATTTCCGATGCCTTTATCAGTAATTTTTTCGCCTAGCCACATTACAAACATTGTACCGGCTGTAAGAATTATAACTGATGAAATAGTGAAGAAAGTACCGGAAATAACAAATGCTGTGGAAGGTATTATGTTATGAAGGTTAACAAGGTAAGTCGGAGCCTGAAGAATAAGGATACCAACAGTAAGATACCTTGTATACTGATTCATTTTACGTCTGCCGCTCTCACCTTCTTTCTGCAGTTTCTGGAAGTATGGAAATACTATACCAAGAAGCTGAACAACGATAGATGCAGAGATATAAGGCATGATACCGAGAGCAAAAATTGAAGCCTGCGAAAAGGCACCTCCCGAAAACATGTCGAGAAGTCCCATGATACCAGTTGATGTCTGGTCCTGAAGGTTTGAAAGTTGCGATGGATCGATGCCTGGAAGGGTAACATATTTACCCAGCCGGTATAATAAAATGATACTAAAAGTATAGATAAGTCTTGCGCGAAGATCTTCTATCTTAAAGATATTTTTTATAGTCTGAATCAGTCTCATG
>JFJP01010931.1_pt1 | contig 22794 bp, 18 predicted proteins | sample 431651 | NCBI WGS metagenome assembly JFJP01 (sample SAMN02602958, study PRJNA72255) | Microbial mat metagenome, whole genome shotgun sequencing project. | biome: fresh water; feature: sink hole; material: water; isolation source: purple microbial (photo- and chemosynthetic) mats found in...
AAAAGTTGAAAAAAATGGCTCTCAAAATGTATCTTGAAGGGCTTGGTTTTCGCCAGTCGCAGTCTCCAGAGGCACTAAAGGCCTCAAATTGGGCGAATTTTGGGCGTTTATCACAGCTCAATTAGTTCTGGCTTTTCAAGTTTTTTGTAACCTTTTGAGATTTTGGCGGTAATACTACTGAGAGCAATTTGAAAATTAAAACTAGCTAGTTTAATTCCAAAGTTTTGTTTGAACCGCAAAATTCTGGTTTCCTTTCGGATTTCATTTGCAATCACTTTTTACACTCTTTTTTACACTTTTATATTACAAAATTATGTCTATCAAAAAAATCGTCGCAGTTTTAGCTTTTTCTACAGTCGCAATTGGCGTCGCCGGAAGTAGTTTTGTCGCCAACGCCCAAAGTTCTCAAAATTCTCAAAGTTCCGTTTCAGATAATTTTCAAAAAGCTTTTGGCAAAAGAATGAAAGTCGGTAAAGATCAAATGCATGAAAATGGTGAAAATTTTGGTGGTGAAATGGGTAAAGGTATGAAAATGGGTATGCGAGGTGGTAAAATGGGTAAAAATTTTGAAGAATTGGTCGCCAAATATAAAATTGATTCAACTTTAACAGAAAATGCCAAAAAAGCTCAAACTGACGCCAAAACTGCTGTGCAAAATTATATGGACGCAAAAAAATCCAAAACTGGTAATCTAACAGAGCTCAAAACCAAAATGATTGAGGTACAAAAAGCAGTCAAAGATGCTGGGCAAAAAGTTCAAACTGCCGTTTTTGAAGCGAGGATCAATGAGGCCAAAACTTTGGGAGTTGACCAAACTGTGATTGATAATTTTGTCAATAACCACAAGGCTCAGCAAGATTTACGAACCCAAATGGAAACTTTACGGGCAAATGACGCTACAACTATGGGTCAAATCAAAGAACTCAAAACCAAAATTGAAAATAGTCGCGACAGTGGTCAATCAGCTCACCAAGCTTTCCAAGACGCTGTCAAAGCCAAAATTAAGTAGTTTTTAAAAAAATAAAAAATAAAACTGTAAATTAAAGAAAATTCTCTTCATTTTCCAAAACTAAGTTTTTTTCTCCCGTTTTGGGAGTTTTTTTGTTTAATTTCAAAATTATTTAGAATTTAGGATTTGTTTGGCTTTTAAAATTACAGTTTACTCCAAAAAATTTTCAAATTCGGTATAAATTTGAGTCTTGATGGGTTGAATTATCAAGTTTTTCATTTTCAAAACTATTTTCAACAATTCGTGAATTTTTCCTTTTAGCTGGCTAAAATTTCTAATTAGTCCCAAATAATATGAATTTATTTTACTAAGAATTCATTTTGTTATTTTTTGGAATTAATTTGAAATCAAATCTGAGTTCAAGTCTGAATTTTGGATTTTTGGTAGATTTTGCCAATTTAAACTTTTGACTAGAATTTTGGTGCAATAAATTTTTGAGAAATCAGAAGAATTTGGAGAATTTTCCCCCAACTTTTTCAAGTTTTGAATTTTTTCTTGGTTTTCATTTTCTAATTTTTGAGAATTTATTTGGGTCTGATTAACAACCAAAACGAGATTTTGTGGGATATTTATTTGAGCCACAAACCAAGGTCCACCCGAAAGATTGAGGTTTTGACGCTGACCAATCGTGTACAAAAAAGCCCCAGAATGCAAACCCAAAATTTGATAAAATTCCACTTTTTCAGTCGTCTTTTTTAACAAAATTTGTTTTTTAAATTGATCTAATTTTTCCCAAAGATCTGCGTCATTTTCATTCGATTCTTTAAATGATTTTTTTGAATTTAATTCTGTTAATTTTCTTAAATTTCCTGTATTTTTGAAGTTATTTTCCCAAATTTTATTTAGAATTTCAAAATCAATAATTAGAACTTTTTTAGAATTTTCTTTCTTTTCTGTCTCAAATTTTTCTAAGATAATGTGCAGTTTTTCGAGATTTTCTGGATTAATAATTTGATTAACTTCAGTTTTAGATTGATTTTTGGATTGATTTTCAGATTTTTTATTATTTTTATTTTTCAAAAAGTTTTGAATATTTGGGTTTTTTATCAATGAAGGTTTCTCAATTTGGTTAATAATTAGACCAGTTTTTGAGCCAATTGTTTGCAAAAGCATCTGAGCAAGAGAAGTTTGACCCACAAAACACAAGCCCTGAGAATCTTTTTTGGTAGCGGTTATAAGACCGTTAAGCTCTGCAAATTCACGAACTTTTCCCTTATTTTCAAACTCACCGATCGGCAAGAGAATTTTGTCAAGCTGTTTTTTTTTAATTTGCCATAAAAAATAAGATTGATCTTTGGCAGCGTCTTTGGCTTTGAGAATTTTAGACATTTGAGAAAATTTTAATGAATTTTAATTTGACAGTAAGTTTTTAATTTGATAGTTTGGCGATTTTTTTAAGCTTTTTTTATATAATGATATTTTGTCTTATAAGTTAAAATTAACTCAACAGTGTTATAAGTGTGTCTTTTGAAAGATTGGTGAAATCAATTTCCGCTTCTTCCGCTACAAATTCAAAACCAGCATCGTTTAATAACTTTTCTAAAGAAATATAGCAATTTAAAGTATTAAGAGTATATTGAATATATTGATTAGTTATTGACTCACCAGCTACTTGCTTGTTTCCGCTTCTAAACCTAGAAATTATAAATTTATTTTCAGTAATAATTCCGAGCGACATCTGTCTTGACTCCATTTCCATGTTGATAGCGAACAAAATATTATTTGGGTCAATCATGTAATTTTTTTGTATATTGTTTATTTTCTCGTTAGCAATAAAGAACTTTAGTTTAGAATTGGGCTCTCCGTTGTAAAGATTTACACTTACAATACTAGGTTCAAAACCATTAGAGGTATAAAATAATTCTGTTGCTTCGGGGCTTGCACTAGTAACATCACCCGAATAAATTAAAGATTTTGACTCATTATAATAATCTGAATTCCAGCCAATTTTATGACCCTTAATATCCGTTAATGACAAATCCAAATCACGAGCCCCATCCACTTCTTTCCAATTGATACCAATAATCGTGTTTAAATCAGTCATATCAAAAACAGTTCCTAGCGGATAGTTTCCAACAAAAGATTTTTCAGATTTGGGTAATTTAATATCTACGCCCAAAGCCAATTTAACTGTGGTTTTCTTAGCTTTTAAAGAATCTACTAAAGATTGATAAATAATGGAATAAATTAATTTCAAAGTATCTTTACTGACTTTATTTTTTTCTTCTTTATCAAGCCAAATTTTGCCGTTTCGAATCGGATAAACATTTATATCATTTTGACAAAGTTGGATATTAATGGCTTCAAGTAAAGTAATTTTTTTGAAATTATTAAGTTCAACTAGTCGCTCTGGCAACTCTCCTAAGCCTTGGAAATTGGTTAAAATATTTTCCCAGTAAGATTTCTCTGCTGCCTGGTGATTAGTTTTTGCCAATCTTCGCAGTCTATTAATTGTAAATGAATTTGCAGTATTTGCCTTTTTAAATGCCAAAAAAATTGGCTTATACCTCAAAAAAACTGAAGACAATTCTGTAATTCCAAACTTATTGACTAGATCAGTAATATCTAATTTAGATTCTTTAATGGCTTCAATAGTTTCTTTGTCCTTGATTAATAAAGTCTTTTGGGTTGCTAAATAAATCAGATATCTGACAAATTCTTGAGCATTTGTTGGTAAAATACCCTGTTCTTTAAAAATTAGCATTTTAGCTTCTTTATTTTTGACGATATCAACATCTACTTGATAATTACATTGCTTAAAAATACTAAAAATATCATTAATAGTTTCTTCGGTTAAAGCAATTCCAGAAGTCAGCATTTTCTCACATCTATCAGTGGCCTCTTTTTTTTCTATTGGTAAAATAATTTTAAAATTTGTAAAATCAGGAATTTCAGCGGTTTTTTCAGGTAAATAGATGTCGCCTTCAAAATTGGTACCATATGTTGAAGTGTAATGAATGATTTGATCAATAAATAATTCCAATCTATTTTTAGAAGTGACATCTTTCCAAGTTTGATAAAAAGTGGAAGAAAAATCTATTTTTTTTTGGTTTAAAAACTCCAAGACTTCTTGAGTGGAGCAATTTGGATGTACTAAATATCCAGTTTGAGTAGCTAATTCAGCAAGAATTTTGTAATCAACTTCTTTACCTGCAAAGGCTTTGTTAAATAATTTAATAACTGTATAATTAGTATTTTTACCTTTAAAAAATTTACTGAATGATTTAAGAATAAACATAGCGGAAAGTAAAAACCAAATTTAAAGGAACTTTCTGTGCTAAAATTTATTTTTTAGCGAAGTATAAAAACGCGCTCTACCAACTGAGCTACACCTCCTTCCGGAAGTGGTGGGATTCGAACCCACGACCAAGAAAATAATAGGAATACTATGTGCTAAAAAATTTACTAGCTAAATGTAAATGGGAAATTAAGGAACATTTTTTGCTAACAACTTAATCTAATTTTTTTCTAAAAATATGTCAAGAAAAATTGATTTAATAACCCAAGCCAACATTTTTTTCACGACTTTATGATTATTGAACTGATTTAATTGTCTAAAATATTTAGTATTATTACTCAATTAACGGTTAAAACTAGCGTTAATTAACGTTTTATACCTTAAAATTAAGGAAAAGTTAATTCCAAAAGTTTTAAATATAAAATGAGAACTTATTTTTAAAGCAACAATACCAAATATTTTTGCTCAAGTGATTAACAAAATTCTGAAAAATCTGATTTAAAAGTTTGTTTTTAAGTAACAAACAATACTTTTTTACCATAATAAATCATAAAATGCAAAAAATTACCACTTGAATAATTTTTATTTTTTACTTTAAATAATAACATTAATATTTCCTAAAAAAAATATCCAAACTATAATTACAGATATTTTCAAAAAAAATTTTAATTAACTTACTTTTTTCTTCTTAAAGCAAAATGTGCAAAGGCTTTATTTCCGTAAGCTGTTTGATGAACGGAGTTTCTCTTGGCTACAGCAGGACCTTCTGATTTGTAAGAATCTATCAAGATTTGTTTTAATTTAGTGGACATTGCCTTACCTTTGATTTTGCGCGCAGAGCCTACAATCCAAGTTAGCCCTAATCTCAAAGATCGTTCAGGTCTTGGTTCCATTGGAACTTGATAATTAGCACCTCCAACTCTCATTGATTGCACTTCAATTTGTGGTTTAACATTAGTCAAAGCCGTTTCTAAAACCTCAATAGGGGTTATTTGCAAAACTTCACTCGCTTCGTTAAGGGCTGTCGTAACAATTTTGGACGCAATAGTTTTTTTACCATCCCACATAACCCTGTTAATTAACCTACTAACGAGCACACTACTGAAGTTTTTATCTTCATTGATAGTTGGTCTTTTGAGTACTCGTTTTCGTCTAGGCATATTTTTTTAGTGGTTTAATTTTTGATTAATAATTTTGTTACAAAAAATAAAAAATTTGAATTAGAAATATAAATTATTTGTGTATTTGCGATTAAATAAAAAATAAAAACAATGTTTTAATATTGTAAAAAATTTATTATAAAATATAAAGCTTTACAGCTGGATTCAAGTATTTTTTTGAGACTCCAAAAATTTAGTAAAAATTAAAATTTGGTTGATTAGTATCACTCGACTTAATGTATTACTACACTTATATCTGTGACCTATTTACCTCCTGATCTTGAAGGAACCTAAAATAGTATTACTACTATAACGAAAATTAATCTTAAAGACAGCTTCCCGCTTATATGCTTTCAGCGGTTATCTTAACTATGCATAGCTACTCGACAATGCTCTTGGCAGAACAGCCGATACACCAGAGGCACATAGATCTCGGTCCTCTCGTACTAGAGACCTGCCTTTTCAATTTTCGCGCGCCCACACTAGATAGAGACCAAACTGTCTCACGACGTTTTGAACCCAGCTCGCGTGCCTTTTTAATGTGCGAACAGAACAACCCTTGGGAGCTATTTCACCCCCAGGAAAAGACGAGCCGACATCGAGGTGCCAAACCCTACCGTCGCTGTGAGCGCTTGGGTAGGATCAGCCTGTTATCCCTAGAGTAACTTTTATCCGTTGAGCTTTGCGTCATCCACATGAACGCATCGGATCACTAAACTCTGCTTTCGCATCTGCGCAACGTGTAAGTTTTGCAGTTAAGCTGGCTTATGCTTTTGTACTTTAAAGCCTGATTTCCATCCAGGCTAAGCCAACCTTTAGACGCCTCCGTTACAATTTAGGAGGCAACCGCCCCAGTTAAACTACCCGGCAGCCGCTGTCCTCGAGCTAGTTACGCTCAAGTAAGTTATTTAATAATACTAGGCTGGTATCTCAACGGTAACTCCATTAGACCGAAATCTAAGTTTCAAAGTTTCCCAGCTATTCTGAGCAAGTAAAATTAAATAACAACAACAACCTATAGTAAAGCTTCATAGGGTCTTTTCGTCTTAGTGCGGGTAGAGAGCATCTTCACTCCCTTTGTAAATTCACCGGGTCAATGGTTGGGACAGTTTGGAACTTGTTATGCCATTCGTGCGGGACACTACTTATGTGCCAAGGAATTTCGCTACCATAGGACAGTTATAGTTACTGCCGGCGTTCATCGGGGCTTGGCAAAGTAGCTTGCGCCACTCTGTTTGACCTTCCGACACTGGCCAGGCATCACCCCGTATACATCCTCTTTTGGAGTTAGCACGGAGCTAAGTTTTTGTTAAACAGTCAGTTCCAAGTCTTTTGTTGCAACCCTTGCGGGCAGGTCTTATTCCGAAGTTACGACCGATTTTTTGCCGAGTTCCCTAACCTATTGTTATCCCGTTCACCTTAGTATTCTCTACTCATTCACCTTTGTTGGTTTGCGGTACGGATAAATAAAAACTAAGTTTAGAATTTTTTCTTGATAACTTGGATCAGCCTAATTTATGCAAGCACATTTTGTTATTTCTCAGTAAGATAGTATTTTCCTATTGGAACACTTATCAAGTCTAACAAATTTTTTATTAGACAATTACCTAAAAATACCAACGGCAATAGCCAAAAACCGCTAAGCTTACCAGATTATGTTATTCATCACATCTTTATTTAGTTATGGAATTTTAACCATATGTCCATCAAGGCATTCCATTAGAAATACCTCTAAGGCTCGACTTACCCTACGACGAAAACCGTAGCGTAGGAAACCTTGAATTTTTGGTGGTAAAGTTTTTCACTTTACATCATTTGTTACTTATTCTAACATTCTCACTTCTATAACCTCCACACTGAGTTACCTCTTATGCTTCAGTGGTTATAGAACGCTCGCTTACCAATTTAAAAATAATAAATTATAGTTAAATTTCGTGTTTTCGGCACTATGCTTGAGTCCCATACATTGTCAGCGCAGGATCGCTTGACCAGTGAGCTGTTACGCTTTCTTTAAAGGATGGCTGCTTCTAAGCCAACCTCCTGGTTGTATGAGCAATCCCACCTCTTTTACACTATAGCATAGATTTAGGGGCCTTAAACGACGATCTGGGCTCTTCCCCTCTTGACGATGAAACTTAGATCCCACCGTCTCACTGTTAATGAACACTACGCAGGAATTTGGAGTTTATTAGAATAATGAAGTTACCCCCACTACTCTTTCAGTAGCTCTACCTCCCACAAGTTTTTAATTAACGCTGCCTCTAAAGGCATTTCAGCGAGAACCAGCTATTACCCAGTTCGATTGGAATTTCTCCTCTACCCACAAGTCATCCGAAAGGTTTGCAGCCCTTAACGGTACGATCCTCCAATAGTTTTTACACTATTCTCAATCTGCTCATGGGTAGCTCACTGGGTTTCGGGTATAGACCACAAGACTAAAACGGGCAGTTAACCCTCGCTTTCACTAGCGGCTACAATCACTCTCGATTTTAACCTTGCCTTGCAGTGCTAACTCGTTAGATCATTCTTCAATAGGCACGTGGTTATGGATATAAATACCCACTTCCACTCATTGTAAGCATACAGTTTCAGGGACTATTTCATTCTCCTATCCGGAGTACTTTTCACCTTTCCATCACTGTACTTGTTCACTATCGGTGAGTAGATGTATTTAGCCTTTCCGCGTAGTCACGGATGATTCCAACAAAACTTCTCGATGCTTTTGTTGTACTTGGGATAATTATCAACTGGTATTTACTAATTTTAGCATACGGGGCTATCACCCAATTTTGCTTACTTTTCCAAGTAATTTTGCTGATTAATAAATTTGTAGACCAATTCTCTAACAATCAGGTTAGAACATAATTTCCCACAACCCCTTAATGCGTTTATGCCCCTGACCGGGTTTTTAGTCAATTTTGGGTTTTCCGAAGAAAACTTAGTCATCAACTAAAAAAACTACATAGGTTTTTGGCTTCTCCCCGTTCGCTCGCCACTACTAGGGGAATTACATGTCTGTCTTTTTTCCTCTGCTTACTGAGATGTTTCACTTCAGCAGGTTGCCGCATTCTGGATACTACTCCAGTTCTACTAAGTATTATCTTAGTTGGATTGTTCCATTCGGACATTGTGGACTGTTAACGGTTGCACACACCTTATCCACACTTATCGCAGTGTACCACGTCCTTCATCGGCATCTACTCCCAAGGCATTCGCTGTATGCTCTTAAGATTTAATTTTTAATAAATTTTTGGACTTTGATGCTCTCAAATTATTATACAAACGACGAAATCATAATTACCGATGTCTTGATAATTACGAAAAATTTGTATAATTCATACTTGAATCCAGCTGTAAAGCTACGATGTGTCTTTGGATTGTTCAAATTGTTTTTGAAATGTGTCTTAAAGCTCGTGAATATACTAATATGAATTTTTTAAGTTTTGTCAAGGAATTTTTTTGGGAAAAGTATTTTAGAAATAAAAAATGGTAGTTTTATTTGAATTTGGTCAACTTTTATTCAAATTCTAAAAAAGTGAAAAAAACTAATTTTAGGCAAAAAATTCTGCAAAAAAATCAAAAAATTGAAAATTTAAAATGAGTTTAAAGTAAAAAAAATTGACAAATCGAATAATTAAATTGTAGATTTGTATAAAAAAAATTAATCTCAAATCACAAAATATGTTCAAAAAAATCAGTTTGGAAAAATTACTAATCACGAGTCGCAAATTGCAGCCAAACCTCGCTCAAATGACAGTTTTCGCAAAAGATTTTAGTCATTATTGTCAAAAAATTGCCGAAAAACCTAATGAAAGCGAAGAATATCAGAAAAATATTTTGGGTGATTTACTCAAATCTAGATTTATTTCAAATATTGAGACAAAAATAAATATCAACACACTTGGCAAAAAAGACCTAGTAATCCAAAGGGATGGTAGAATTCAAGTTTTAATTGAAAATAAGCGAATTAGCAACGCCAGAGAAATGTGCAATTTGGAAGATATAAACAAAAAAGCTTTGCATGAATTAATTTTTTACTATTTTCAAGAAAGAGAAAAGACAAATGGAAGAGAGATTAAACACCTAATTATCACTAATCAAAGAGAATTTTTTGTATTTCAAGCTCAAGAATTTGAACGAGTTTTTGCCACCAAAAATTTTTTGGAAGATTTTGACAACCATCAAAATAGAGAACTGATTAAAACTGGAACTGATTATTTTTATGAGATAGCCAAGAAAAAAGTTACTGAGATTTTGGAAACTGAAACCTTGGAGTTTGCTCATTTTAACACCGCAGATTATCAGGGCAAAACACTGGAAGATTTGGTAATTTTGTACCGATTTTTTAGTCCTTTTGGACTTTTTGGGCAAAGTGTCGGCAATGATGACAATACGCTAAATGAAGGATTTTATAAGGAACTCTTGTGGATAATGGGACTGGAGGAAATCACTGGTGGCAAAATTACTCGCATAAATGACAAAAGACAAATAGGTTCTTTGTTTGAAAATACTTGGGATAATCTGGAAAATCCTGATTTTGAAACTGCTTTTGAACTGGTGATTACTTGGGTTAACCGAATTTTGTTTCTCAAACTTTTGGAAGGTCAGATTATTTCTTGGAATAAAAGCGAAGGGAATTTGGCAGAGTTTCATTTTTTGAGCAAAATTACCAATTACTCAGAGCTTAATGATCTATTTTTTGAAGTCCTTGCCAAAAAACCACAATTTAGAAAAGAAAGGTTTGGCGATTTTTGCAGAGTGCCTTACCTCAACAGCTCACTTTTTGAAAAAACCCAACTGGAAAATAATTTTTTTGGGATTGGTGGGCTGCGAGATAATTTTGAAATTAAAGTTTTTGGAAATAGTATTTTGGATAAAGCTCAAAAAGATTCTTTGACTGGCAAAAGCAGTTTGATTTATTTGTTAGAATTTTTAAATAGCTACAATTTTGGGGCCGAAAATAAAGCCGTGCGAGAAAAATCTAAATCTATAATTAACGCGAGTGTTCTAGGCAATTTTTTTGAAAAACTTAATGGCTACAAAGATGGCTCGTTTTATACGCCAAGTCTAATAACCCAGTTTATGGCTAAAGTTAGCTTAGAAAATCTAGTTTTGGCAAAATTTGAACGAGAATTGCACTACGATTGCAAAAATCTAAAAGAACTAAGAAGCGAGATTCGTGAAAACAAAGCAAAAAAACTGGCCAGTAGTTTAGTTGATAAAATTAGAATTTTGGAGCCATCGGTTGGCAGTGGACATCTTTTGGTGAGTTGCCTCAATCAACTTATTCTGATCAAACACAAACTCGGAATTTTACTCGACGCAGACGGCTTTGATTTGGAGTGTGAAATAGAAACAGAAGATGATGAATTAGTAGTTTTGGATAATAGGGCCAAAGATTTTGAATACAACAGAAATGTTCCAAATTCGCAAAATATCCAAAAAACTCTCTTTGAACAAAAACAAAAAATTATTGAAAACTCTCTTTTTGGCGTGGATATCAATTCCAATTCTATCAAAATTTGCCAACTTCGTCTTTGGATTGAGCTTTTAAAACATAGTTTTTACAAAAATGAAACCGAATTAGAAACTTTGCCCAACATTGACATCAATATCAAAACAGCTAATTCACTTTTGAGTAGATTTGAAACGAGTCAAGATTTGGAAAAAATCCTCAAACAACAAAATCTATCGCTCAACAATTACAAAAACTTAATCAGCGATTATTACAAAACTGGCGACAAGCAAATCAAAGCTGAACTCGTAGCCAAAATGCTAGAAATCAAAGAAAACTTGACCCAAAGTTTGAGCGATTATCACCCAATTAATCTCAAAATTGAAATCAAACAAAACGAAATTCTGACAAATTATAACCATTTGGACAATTTATTCACCGTTTCTGACAAAGAAAAAACTAAAATAGAAAAAATCATTGAAAAACTAAATCTTGAACTTGAACCATTATTACTCCAAAAAGCGGATTTGGAAAGTGGGGCAAAATACAAAAATAGCTTGGAATGGAGGTTTGAATTTCCGCAGGTTTTGGATGAATTGGGTAATTTTGTGGGTTTTGATCTGGTCATCGCCAATCCGCCTTACATTGGAGAAAAAGGTAATAATCATCTATTTGAGCCGCTCAAAGACAGTATTTTGGGCAAAAGATTTTATGTTGGCAAAATGGATTTGTTTTATTTTTTCTTTCATTTGGGATTGGATTTATTGACGAGTGGCGGACTTTTGACTTTTGTGACGACCAGTTATTTTGTGACTGCAAGTGGCGGAATAAAACTGCGAAGTGATCTCAAAGAACGCTCAAATATTCTCAAATTAGTCAATTTTGGCGAACTCAAACTTTTTGAATCAGCTACAGGTCAGCACAATATGATTACAATGCTGGAAAAGAAAAATTCCCCTCGTGAGGGGTGGGCGCAAAGCGGACGGGGTGTTTCAGAAACTCCAAATCACAAAAAAACCTCTCCCACTATCGTGGGTACTCCTCATCACTTCCTTCAATCCATTTTTGAAAAAAATAGACAAGAGGAGAATAAGCAGCATTTTGCCGAGACAATCGTGATCAACAAAAAAGGACATTTGACTCAAAAAATAATGGAAAAAATTCTAAATGGAGAAGATGCGGATACCACTTTTTATAAGTTAAATCAAAGCGAACTTTGGGCAAACGGCAACCTCAAACTCACGAACGGAAACCTGGACAACACGCTGGATAAAATGTTGATAAATTCTAAAATCTTGGGTGAAATTTGTGAGATAAATAATGGAATTCATACTCAAGCTGATTATTTATCTGCTAAAAAATTTGAAGAAAGAAGTAATTTGAATAAAAAAATTGGCAATGGAATTTATGTTTTATCAAAAGATCTTGAAGAAGATAATTTAGTGAAAACTAGCTTTAGTGAAATTGAAGTGAAAAATCATATCAAGCCATTTTATAAAAATTCTGATATTCATAAATACATTACAAATTTGGAAACTGAACGAGAGATAATTTATTTGGATAAAGCAAAGCATAATTTAGAAAACTTACCAAACATTAAAAAACATCTTTTAGATTTTGAAAACTTGATTAAAAAAGCTTCTGACAATGCTCCATATTTACACAGACCAAAAAAAATTGAATTTGAACTGCCGAAAATTGTGGCTCCACAAAGATCAAAAACCAATACTTTTGGATATAATGAAGTTCCTTGGTACGCTTCGGCTGATGTTTATTTTATCACTCAACCAAGAGAAAATTATAATCTCAAATTTTTGCTTGGAGTTCTCAATTCTAAGCTGATTTACAAATGGCTTTATAATCGTGGCAAACGCAAAGGCGAAATGCTGGAGCTTTATCAAGAGCCACTTTCTCGCATTCCCATTCCACTGCTTGACACGCCAGAAAAATGTGAAATTGCTGGAAGAATTGAGGTTTTGGTGGAGGAGATTCTTTTAATAAAGCAAAAAGGAGAAAGTGAAGAGCAAAAATCCACCCCGTCAGGCTTGCAGCCTGCCACCCCTCAAGAGGGGAATTTAGGAGATACAATCTATCTTGAAACCCAAATTGATGAGCTGGTGTTTGAGTTGTATGGATTGACGACGGAGGAAATCGCAGTTGTAGCAAAGTGAGCTAACCTATCTTGACAATAAAATCCTTATCATTTACATTTTTGGTAATTCGCAAATCTAATAAAAAATCTATGCCTCTTACCATTGAAAACAAAAAAGTCAATATACAAGGTGAAATCCCAGTTAATATCATTGCTCAAGATGATGGTACTTTTATGGCTGACTGCCCAGAATTAGATTTATTTAGTTGGGGAGATAATATTGACGAGGCTATCCAGTGCTTTGATGAGGTTTTGGAACTATTTTTGCGAGATATAATCAGTAGAAATGTAGCTGTGCAGGTTCTTGGAGAGTTTGGTTGGAAAATCATAGAAGATAATACAGAAATTAATATTATTCCACCTTTTGTTGTCAAAACAATCAAAACCAGTCTTTCCAATCTTTTGCTAAATACCAAAAATCCTGTCAAATATGCCTAACTTGTACCCAATTAAAACGGCTATTTTTATCAAATTTTTATTAAGTATTGGTTTTGAATTCACAGGATCCGTAGGCAGTCACCACAAATACAACAGACCAAATACACTAAGACCCATTATCATCAAAACAAAAGACAAAGAAATTAACGGTACTTTTGTCAACAAATATCTCAAACAAATAGATTATACTTGGGAAGATTTTTTGAAGATTATTGAAAAACTATAAAAAAAATTTGAAGCAAATTGAGCTTTTGGTGGAGAGAATTTTGGCGGTGAAGAAGGAAAAAAAGGGAAATTCCCCTTCCTTGAAGGGGTGGCAACCGCAGGTTGACGGGGTAGTTACCAGTCCGACCGAGCCACAAACCACCTCGCCACTCTGTGGCACTCCTCCACTGGAGGAGAATTTGGAAACGACACATTCGCACGAGGGGAATTTTGACACCACAAGCCTAGAAACCCAAATTGACGAGTTGGTATTTGGGCTTTATGGATTGACGAGGGAGGAAATCTCTGTAATTACTAACTAAAACTTAACTTGACAATTTGTTACAATTTGTGTTTATTTGAAAAATAATATGTAAAAAAATATGGCTACTACTACCGCAAACAGGCTAAATCTAGTCGTGGACGAAAAACTCAAGGAAATTCTGGCTTATTTTAGAGCTAAATATCCGCTACTCAAAGATGTAGATGTGATCAAAATGGCAGTGAGTGGTTTTTATGTCAACGAGATTAATAATTTACCGATTCAAAATCTAACAGAACAAGAAGATCAAAGTCTAAAAAAATCTTTGCAAAGTAAAACTAAAAATCAACCAGTTTTTGGTAATATTACTGATTTGGTTAAACATTTAGATGACTAAAATATGAGCTATCAGCTTTCACCAACCCCATATTTCAAGAAAAAATATCAAAAACTAGTCAAAAATAACACAGATTTGAAAGAAAAAATTATTACAGTCTTTGAGCTTTTGGAGATCAATCCTTTTTTACCAAACTTGAGAACACACAAAGTCAATTCCAAAGTAAAATCTGGAGTTTTTAGTTCTCGCATTACTGGAGATTTGCGAATTATTTGGGAATTTTCACAAGAAAAAATTGAAGTTTTGGATTTACTTGATATCGGTGGACATTCTGGCAGAAATAGTGTTTATAAATAAAGACTTTAATGGAAAAATATTTTGGCGAAAATTTGTATTTTGGATAAAGTTTGACATAAGTTTGCAAAACTGTGAATTGAAATTAGAAATTGAAATTTTGACACTTTTGTGAAAGGAATTTAAATTTTGGACAGTTTAATTTAACTTAAATTTTCCAACTCTTTCAATTTTCCTAAATAATTTCAATTTTATGCCTAGACTTTTTCCACCAGAATTTTATGAAGATTCTGAATCGCTTTTGCCAAACAATTTTCCAAAACAAAACTCTCAAAATCTCAAATTTTCGAAGCATAATTTGTCAGACCAAAATTTCTCAACCTCAAATTTCCAAGTTCCAAATAAAATTCCAAATCCAAATTCAGACAATTCCCAAATCTCAAATTCCAAAAATAATTCCAAAAAGCAAAGTTTCCACGATTTGGCTAAAATTTCAAGTTATAAAAAGCAAAGTAGAAACAATGAAATGATAAATTCAAGTTTGGAAAATGAACAAAACTTAAATTTGCAAAAAAACTTTGGAAGTAATTTCCAAAATTCAAATAAAAATTCAAACTTCCAAAATAATTCCCGAAAAATTTTTCAAAATAAATTCGGCTTTGGTATTTTTGAACCAAGTTCACAAACAGAAAAGCAAACTGAAAACGTGAAATATTTGACAAACCCCAAGCCAAGCTTTACAAATTCTAAGCGAAATAAGCGAAATTTTGAACCAAACAACTTTGGAAATCACAGTAAATCAAATGGAAATTTAGGCTCAGGAAATCAAAGAAATCAAAACTCTTTTGGTAATTGGAAAATAATTGTAGTTGTTTTTTTGGCAATTTCTCTAGTTAGTTTGGGTGTTTTGACTTTTTATTCCGATTCTAACTTTCCAAATTCTACAAATTCAAGCAGATTCACAGCACAAAAGCTGACCAATTATGACAATCAAAATGTAGATTTGAGTCAAAATTCATCTCAAAATAAAATAATAAAACCGAAAAATCTGAGTTTAAAAATGTTGTTTTTGGGTAATACTTTTTGGGGTCGTTATATTGACGATTGGAGTAAAGCCAGTGATTTGAAAGAAAAATACCCATTTTCGGGACTTTCTACGCTTGATAAAAGTAAATATGACGCTTGGATTTCCGGACTTGAGTGTCCGATTACTACGACGTATCGCTCAAGCGTGCTGCAGGATTCTGACCTCAAATTTAGTTGTCCTCCTGAATATACTGCGGAGGCTGCCAAGTGGTTTGAGGCTTTTACTCTGGCCAATAATCACACCGATAATATGGAAGAGGTGGACGGTTTTGCTCAAACTAGGAAATTTTTGGGCGAAAATGGAATTCAGTCTTTTGGACATTTTGATAGTGAAAAAGTGGAAGAGCTTTGCAAAGTTGTGAGTTTTCCTGCAAGAGATTTGGCAAAAATTGAAAATCCAAGTGAAAATTCGGAAATTCAAAACAAAAATTCAAGTCAAAAGTCAAATTCAAATTCTCAAAACTCGCAAAAATACCAAATTCCAGTGGCACTCTGTGGCTATCACAATGTGTTCAAATTGCCCACAGATTCTCAACTTGCCCAAATCACGGAGTATTCCAAGTATTTGCCAACCATTGTTATGCCACATGGCGGAGCTGAATACACAACCAAAGCCGACCAAATCAAAACCAGCCTTTACCGTCAAATGATCGAGCTTGGGGCCGACGCAGTCATAGGAGACCATCCACACAGCGTTCAAAACACCGAAGTTTGGCAGGACAAATTGATTGTTTATTCTCTTGGGAATTTTTTATTTGACCAGCAAGCGAGCATTACAGTGAGGCAATCTTTGGCAATTGACGGAGAAATGTCGCTCGAATTTGACGAAAATCTCGAAAAATGGACTGAGCTTGCCAAAATTTGCAAAAACCAAAATCTTGGAGTTGAAAAAAACGAAGTTGAGAAAAATTCTGGAAATAAAGTTGAAAATTTCACAAGCCAAAAAAGTCAAAATTGTTTAGAAATTGCCAAAAGTCAAAATTTACAAAAACCAAAAGCCGTCTTTATTTGGAACGCCCTTGCAACGGATTCTACCGGTAAAATAACCCAAAAAGCTAATTCTCAAATTACTCAAAATGTTCTGGCAATCGCAAACTGGACTCAAACCAAAAAAGAATTGGAAAGTTTAGAAAAAAGTGAAAAGTAATTTGAAAAAACTAAAGTTAAGGTGAAATTAAAGTTTAATAACTTTGGAAATTTGTTAAAAAGTCCTTAAAGTGAATTGGAAAAACTGGGAGATTGGGAAATGTAAAATCTAAAAAATAACCAAGTTTTAAAAAGTTTTTAATTTTTAGCTAGTTTCTTGAATTAAATTTTTATAAATCAAGTTTGATTTTAGCCCTCAAACTTTTATTGTAGTTTTATGTTCCAATTTGACTTCTATTATTACAGAGAGCTTTTTTATGCTTTAATAATAATAAGGCTGTGGATAACCTGTGGATAACTTTGTTCAAAATGGGCTTTTCTTTTGATAATCACTAAGTTTTTGGTCGAGCTTGAGGGTGTGGATAACTTTCGACTTATCCACAGGTTATCCACAGGTGTTTGTCAAAATGAAATTTTTATCCACAGGTTATCCACAGGTTATCCACAGGGCAATAATAACGAAATTATAAGTTTTTTATTTTTAAGTTCTTTCAAAGTTAATCTTGTTTTCCTTATTTTTTCTTTTTCCAATTTAAATTTGGTTTGCAGTTTAGGTTTTTCTTTTTCACATTTTTGTAATCAATTTTTGATAATTAGTTTTCTGTTATTTTTAGTTTTCCACACAAAACTTATTTTATGAATTTTCTAACAGTTTTATTAATTTTTTAAGTTTATTTTTTGACAATTTTTGTTTTTTTATTTTGACTTATTCTGTCTTTATAATTAACTTTTTTGTAGGTATTTTCAAAATTTTTTCAACAAATTTTTAACACACAATTGCAAATTTTTCCCTATTTGTAAGTAGAAAAATATTTTAAAAAGCTAGTTTAATATATTTTATATTTAATCGTTTTCAAATAAGTTTTCAAATTTTCCATTTTACTTTTTAGCCTATTTTCTCTACTTTTGCTAAACCTGTTTTTTCTTTTGCCAATTTTTTCCAAACTTTGATTTCACTTTTTGTATTTTTGACACTTTTTGCTAGTTTTTCCATTCAATCTTTGACTCAAAGTGTGACAATTAATGGCTCTTTTACCAATAGTTCCAGTAATTCTTCAACCAACTCTTCCATTTCTCAAAACTCTCAATCTTCTAACTCCCAAAAAAAAGAAGAGCCAAAAACTGACAAAGACGCCAATTTGATTATCAAAAATGAAGATTTTTACCAAATTCCAACAAAGTTTGATTCAGCTTTAAAAATTCAAAAATATCTCGAAAAAAATAAAAGTTTGCTCGCGAGCCTTTCAGTAGAAACAACTTTAGAAAGCGATGATCCGGTTATTGCCAATAAAAAGGTTTTGCCAGAAAAATTTAATTCCCAAAAAATTCTCGAAAATTACAACAAAAAATCTTCAAAAGTCCTTGCAAGTCAGCTTATTTGGGATTTATCAACCACAAGCCTTGCGAATGGCTGCAGCATAAGTAGCTCCAAAATTTGTCTTGAAAATGATCAAAAACCAATAAACCCATCTTTTTTGATCGCTTTAATTCAAAAAGAATCTGGTTTGATTTATGGCAAAAACGCCAAACTGAATCCAGAAAAAGACGATGCCAAGTTTTTGATTGAGCGGGCGACTGGTTATTATTGTATGGAAAATGAAAAATCTGAAAGCTGTTTTGATGAAAATCCCGACTGGAAATACTATAAAGGTTTTTTTAGGCAGGTTTATTTTGCGACGCGTTTTCTCAATTTGACCTCCAAAAGGTGCGAAATGGGCAAAGATTTTGGCTTGAGATTGGAGGCTGGAAATCATTATATCGGCAACAAACTGCAGATTTCTGATATTGAAATTGTCCCAGAAAATGGCATAACTTGCGCTCTTTACGCCTTTACGCCTCATATTAAAGCCCAAAAGTTTTTTAAAGAATTATTTGAAGATATTGGCAAATAGTTTTGCTAAATCTATCAATTCTTCTAATTTTTTTGGAGTTTCTTTTAACTTTTCAAAAACTATCTCTCTTTTTTGGTTTCATTTTTCTCAACTTTTTTGGAATTTTACTTTTTAATTTCCCAGTTTTTATGGCAATTATCGTCGTTTATCAGCCGCATCAGAATATTCGCCAACACGAAAAAATTATCCAAACTGGCTACCAAACTTGTTTTCAAAACGCAGATTTGGTTTATTGGCTCCCAACTTTTTTGTCTCGTGAAAACGATTTACAAGTTTTAAATCCTAATGAAATCCTAAAACTTTCCCAAATTGATCAAATTCAAAATCAAAACGGTCAAAACAAATTCGTGGTGGCAAAACTGGACGAATTATTGGCCCAAAATCTTGAAAAACACAGACAAAATCGAGATTTAATAATTTTTATGGGAGCTGGGAATGTGGACAAATGGGCGAGGCAAAATCTGGACAAATTGACAAAAGGGAAGTCTCAAAGCCAAATTTAACTTCTTGCGGACTTTTTAATCTCCAGTAATTTCAAAATAAATCTCTGAATTGAAAATAAAAATACTAAGTTTTAAATTAAAAGCAAAACTAATTCACCAAACTTTTTGAAAATACAATTTGGAAATACAGTTTTTTAAAAATCACTAAACAAAAAACTAGCCTTTAGAGCTAGAATCTTGAAAACAACCACCCACATCAACTAACTAACATGAGTGATTGCTTGTTAATTAGTCGGGAAGGGTGGTTTTAGAAAAGAAGAAGTTAATCCTCAGTTTCTACAAAAATAATTTCATAGGTTCCAAATGGCTTGGAAACTAGAACATTCCCTGAAACACTTTCCTCATCAATTATGACATAGCCATTTTCTGGTGGGAAAAATTCTACATGGTCAATGTTTGGATAAAAACTCAAGCCGTTGACTTCGTAATTCCAAGATTCGTCGTCAGGGTTGATGGTAATCTGAAATTTATTACCGCCAAGATTTTTGATTTCCATGAAAAAGACCAAATCAGAACTCTTTCAGCATAGCTCAGAGAGAGAGTTGTCAAGTTTATTTCTGTTGATAAAATTGGGACAAAATGACAAGTTTGAATTTTTTTGTTTTTGGAAATTTGGAAATTGGAATTGTTTTTTTTGGAAAAATACGCAACCGTTTTGCGGCACCCCTTTACAAAAGGGGAATTTGCAGCTTTAGAATTTTAGACTGGAAGATAATAGGTTCCAACCGCTTGATCTAGGACAATTTCGCCTTGATGTAGTGTAATAACTCGTTTTTTGAGACGGTCAACCACTTCGCGTTCGTGAGTTGCGAGGAGAACAGTTGTCCCAGAATTATTAATTTTGATCAAAAGGCTGATAATGTCAAAAGTATTTTGCTTGTCAAGGTTGCCAGTTGGCTCGTCCGCAATCAACAAAATCGGGTTGTGAGAAAGAGCTCGTGCGATAGAAACTCGTTGTTTTTCGCCACCGCTTAGTTCGTTTGGGTAATTTTGAGCCTTGTCAAGAATCCCCACTAAATCAAGGAGTTTTGGTACATCGCGGTTGATTTCTTTGCGACTAGCACCAGCCACTTCCATTGCAAGAGAGACATTTTCAAAAACAGTTCTGGTGTTCAAAAGTTTGTAATCCTGAAAAATATAGCCAATTCTCCGCCTCAAATAAGGTAAATACTCCGGTCTAATTTTGTCCACCCGAATATCTTCAATCCAAATTTCGCCACCCCCAACGACAGTGTCAGAGTCTGGTTTGACTTCTCCGGTAAGCATTTTCAAAAGTGTAGATTTCCCAGCTCCAGAATGCCCAATGAATGAGACAAATTGCCCAGTTTTGATTTCCAGATTGATATTGGCAAGAGATGGAATTTGCTTGCTAGAGTAGCGTTTGCCGACGCGAACAAAACGAATCATATCAAAAATTCTAAAAACTTTTATAAAAAATGTCAAATTAAGCTTAAAATAAACTAAAAATTCTTAAAAAAAACCTTGCTTAATCTTCTCAAATTTCTCTGATTATAATTTTTTTGTTGGATTTCTTTTTCCCTATAATTTGTTGGATTTCTTTTGATAATTTGTCAGTATTTGTTAAGAGTTAAGAATTTCTTTGATTTTTTGATTTTTTGAAAAAGTATTTTTAAATTCATCTTTTCCTAAATTCAAGCTAAAATCAACCAAATGAATTGAATTATTAGATTTTCACTTTTTGTTTTTGGGCAAAACCTAGTTTTATTTGTTTTAAGTTTCAATCCAAAGTTTCAATAAAAATTTGCACCAAGAATCACCAGCTACCACCTCCACCACTATAACCACCGCTACTTGATGAAGAACTACTGGAACTTGAACTTGAGGAAGAACTGCTACCGCGACCACTTGAAGTGTAGAAATTGGTGGAACGGAAACTTGCGGACAAATTTGATCCAATCTGCAAATCCGAATTTTCCAAATTTTGGGGCAACACACTCTGCATATACTTTTCAAACTGGTCAAGATAACCAAAAGCTGCTGCAAAAGGCACATTTGCCAAGTAATATTGCACACCGCTATCTGGATTATTGCTAAAATCTAACTTATATTTTTCAGCTTTTTCAATATAAAATTTGTATCGCTGGCAATAAGCTCTCAGCTCAGCCCCTTCTCGGTTAAATTTGGCAAAAGTAATCAAAATAAAAATAATGCCAATTACAAAAATAACATAATTCGCTATTATTACTGGAAAATAACTATTCCCGAGCAGAATTTGAATTTGCAAAATCATTAATATAAAATACAAAATTGCTGCACTAGGAAATAAGACAATTCCAATTAGCAAAATCACAAATGGTGAAATCGGTTTTTGGGAGTAATATTTATCTTTTTCCTTTTGTAAAAATTGCAACATTTTCATAATTTCATAGTTTGATATTTTTGAATTAAAAAGTCCTTGATTAAAACCAAGTTTGGCAATATTTTCAATCGCAAAGTTAAAATTTGGAGTCAAAAGCTCGGGTAATTTTTGGAGAATTTCAATTTTGATTTTGTCAATATTAACCAAACCATTGATTTTAACTTCTTTTGGTTCTTGAGAAGTAATTTTGATAATTTTGTGATGATTCAAATGCAATAAATAACTCAAAAAAATGTTGTTCAAATCTAAATTTCCACTCAGCAAAAACTGGGTTTGCCACGGTAAAAGATTTGGTGGCTGGAATTCTGGTTTGTCAGTAATAAATCCGTAATCTGTATCTTTAGAAAATATTTTCCAACCTAAATAAATCCAAATCAAAGTTCCCAAAATCGTAATGAAATAAATCCAAATATTGAGCCAAATATTGACAAGGAGTTTTACCAATTTATTAGTTTCATTTTTAGTTTCATTTTTATCTGAATTAACTTCAATCTGAGTTTTTTGAAAGTTGCAATCGGGTTTTATTTGTTGATTATTACAATAAATTTGTCCATTTTTTCGCACTTCCAACCAGCCAACCTGATCAGTCCAATTTTGCAAAACTGTCAGATTTTGTTTATTTTGCGGATTTTGAATTGTTAATTGAATATGATAAAGATAAGAACCATTTTCCAAAAAAGTGTTTGTATCCCCTATTCTCAAGCGAAGTTTGTTCCATTCCTTAATTTCCTCAAATTTTGTATTTTCAGTGTTTTCTTTGATATTCTCATCAAAACTAGGACTTAAAATTTCTATTTTCTCACTTTTGACAACCTTTTTAATTTTGTATTCTGTCCAAATTCCATCTTGATTTTTGGGTAAAGTCAAAAAAATACCACGACTCCTGCTTTGGAAAGTTTGCAAAATATAGTAATCCAAAATAATTTGGTCATTTTCAGTAGTTTGCCAAACAGAAATATTGTTGGTAAAATTACTTCCAAAAGAATAAACTTGCAAATTCAAACTTGTCAAAATCTGGAAAATTGATAAAGTCAGAATTGAATAAGATAAAAATAATTTTAAAAAGGTTTTTGGATTCATATTTGTTTTAGATTTGGCTTTGGTTACGCGTTAATTGCAATAATTATGATAGGAGTTTATTAATTTGGCAAACTTGACTTTTTTGAGTTAATTTTGTAGAATAAAAAAATCAATTTCAAACCAATTTCAAAATTTTACAATATGCTTTATGAAAACCA
>JFJP01027278.1_pt1 | contig 22791 bp, 28 predicted proteins | sample 431651 | NCBI WGS metagenome assembly JFJP01 (sample SAMN02602958, study PRJNA72255) | Microbial mat metagenome, whole genome shotgun sequencing project. | biome: fresh water; feature: sink hole; material: water; isolation source: purple microbial (photo- and chemosynthetic) mats found in...
AAATAATTTTTTATTTTTTTTTATATTAGGTAAGCTTAATTTTTTTGTTTGTTCTTTAAGTGTAAACAAAAATAATTAGTTAAGATTAATTAATTCTTTTATACATTCCGCAGCATCATTTACACAGATTTTGGCCTCCGGCATTCCTTGAGGAACATCATAGCTCAGAAATGCATGTGGCATTCCTTCATATATTATTAGTTTCACATTTCTTTTAAGCTCACTAAAAATAAAATTGTGTTTATTTATCACAAAAAACTCTTTATTAATACCTTAATTTCTTTGTAAATCTTACACTTTCATCATGTAAAGGGTCTTTTGTGCCAGTGAGTATTCTTGTTGGTGGGAATTGGCTTAGAATCTATTAAGAAAAACTGAATTAATTCTATTTATGACGAAATAATTAATGAACTTCATTTGACGCGATTGAAGGAGAAAGTAAAGGGTCAATATCAGGTCTGGCTGTTTCTTTATTTCCTGCATAGGAATTACTACATAATTTTAAGAAAGTATGTGGCAAGATTTGATCGTCTAAGGCAAGAAGGTAGCTTGGTGTGAATTGAGTCGCATTCAGATTTAACGCTAGTAATATCAATTTAAATTAAATAATATCAAAATAATATCAATAATATCAATAATATCAATAATATCAATAATGTAAATATAATATCAATAATATCAATAGTATCAATAATATCAATAATATCAATAATATCAATAATATCAATAAGAACATTATAAATAATATTATTAATATGATAATAAAAATGAAACATGGATAAGCCATAACAATCCCATCAGGAACCCTAGGCCCAGATTTAATTGTTTTTATAGTTAAACCAGCAACTAAATTCCCCCCAGCTGAATCCCCGATCAAAATAATTTTCTTCGGCATAATATCTAACAAAACCCGTTCAAATATTACCCTAAAAATCCCCCAAAATTACCGAAAAGATCATAAACGTTCTTTAAAATCCAATTATAGGCTTGCCAGCAATCATCCACAGCAGCTGGATAAGAGAACTGAGGAGCCAAACGATAATCTATTGAGAAAATAGGGAGTTTTAATAAATTTGCCCATTTTCTTGTATAAGTTTGATGGCTTCTTGATGACATAGAAATAAACCCCCCTCCATGAATATGAATGATAATTGCTTCACTGAAGCAAAAAGACTGATTTTTTATCGATTTTGGAATCAAATTCGTTATAAATTCTTGTATTTTATTCGGAGATTTTGAGCTATTCTTAGGCTTATTCGGAAGTTTTTTGGACGATAAAATCCTTATGCAAATTTTAGTGAAATCCTTATTTTCTTTAAAAAGCTCATTATAATAGTCTTCTATATATAAATGTGTGACTTTGACTAATTTCTTTTTATATTCATCGATTTTATTAATGGTGCCCTCTTTTATCTCATTCGCAACCGATTCTTCAGTAATGCTGTCTTCGCTATCTCTATCAATGAAAATCTTTTTATTATATTCGATAGCAGGAAGCATCATTTTCATAATGCCTTTCACAAGTGTAGAATCTGGTAAATTCCACACCTTTTGTGCTGTTGGAGCATGAGGATCTGCAAAGAAAACTTGTGCTTTTTTTTGTGCTTTGTTTGTGATCAAGAAATAAAATATAGCTCCAAATCCTTTTGCTAAAATCTGGGTTATTTTACTGCTATGTTCATTTCCTTTTGCCATTATAGCATTGCCTAATAAGACATATCTGACTATTTTCTTGAATTCTTTTTGGATTTTATGAGGGTCTCCTAACTCTTTGTTGATGATATAAGGGTCGAGATCTTTCCAAACTTCATGAGTTTTTTCAAAGGAAAATATGTCATTTTTGTCAAAGGTAACACATTTTGGAACAAATTCTATGATTGTTTTTAGTTTAGATCGCTAATTTAATAAGAAAAAAAGCTTATTTTTAAAAGAATTAATATCTAAAAGCTTATTTTTTTTAAAGAAAAAATGTTTAATTTTTTTTCAAAAAAGGCTTGTTTTTTCAAGAAAAAATTGAATAAATTTACTATGATTTTAAGATCGTTAAGATAGGTGAGAAAATTCTTTGGTGACGGGTTTTTGGTCATTTTATTTATGATTTGCTTGAATTCTACCAAAAAATTTTTGGTGATAAAGTTTATTGAATTTTGAATGATGAAGAAGTTGAGTTCATCTCTGCATTTGATTTGAATGGAATATTCGCCCAATGATCCATATTTTTTTTTTATTTCTTCCAATAATTCAGCTTGACCCTCAATGATTTCTTTAACCATTTTCTGCTGAGTTTCTAAAATTTTTAACATATTCATCAAATCCAATATTTTTTTCATCAGTTTTTCATCTTTTGAAGATTTCCTGAAAATTTCATTCAATGCTATTTGAATGACGATAAGCTCACTAAAAACTAAGGAAATAAGTTGAAAATCAAGTTCTTTATAAATAAATTTCATTGTAAAAATAAAAGGAAAAAAAGGAAAAAATTCAACAAATCTCAAATTAATTTGGGGTTTTAAACAATTTACAATGAGTAAAAGAAGCTTCACTTAAGGCTTCTTTGCTGAGAGCTATTATTGAATTATTTCATATCTTGAAAGTCTTTGGGGCTAAGATAGTTTGAGCCTTTCGAAACCAGAGAGTCGGTCTTCGTTTCTGATGATAAGTTCATAGAAATATAAAAGCGAAAATTTTAATTTACAATAAAATTTTTGAATATTATTTATTATATTGAAATACACTTAGTATGAAAAATTTTGATTTTGATTTGCTCAAAAATTGAAGGCTTTTTACTTCTTTTTTTTTATAACAAAAAATAAAAGTTGATGTTAAATTAATTTTTTTTAATTTTTTCAAATAATATTAAACAAAACAAGAAATGAGCTTCCAAAGGTTGAATAATCCTCACATTAGCATTAACCATGAGGAGATCGACATAACTAATGAAGAAGAAGAAAAGCGTTCTTTTTATAAAATAAACTTAAAATAATCATTATAAATTTTAATTAATAGGCAATGAAAAATTCGTGTTTTTTTTTCCAGAAGAGTTCAACGAAAGTTTTTTCGTTTTCGATAATAGACTGATTAATTACATTCAATTTTCTCTTCAAAATCAAGATTTATTTTTCATGAAAATAATAAACTTATTCTTCAAATGTTTGGCTTTTATTTTCACTTGTAAACCCTTAAAATTTAAAATAAAAAAAATGAATTAATTAATTCATTTATTCATTAATTAATTAGTTCTGACAATTATTGAAAATGGTCCTGCAATCTCAATGTTCTTAATAATGATTTCTCAAGATTATTATCATAAATTTCTTTGTAGAAATGGTTTTTAAATTTGAATCTTACTCTGAGTTTCATCACTCAAATCCCCAAAAGATTTATTTTTCGCAAAAGACCTTATGTTGATAAAAGAGCAATCCAAGTTCATAAAACAAAAAAATAACAAATAATTTTTAAAAAATAGGGAAGTTTTGATAAAACTTCATCTTTCCCTTCAAGAGCAGTTGTTTGTGGACTTCTTTACAGTTATGAATTATGGTTTTTTTTTGGAGAAGATTTCTCGGAACGAAATTCAACAGCATCCTATGTGTTTATAGCTTTAGCAATCATGACTCTTGGTGGAATTTTAGCAGGACTTGCAAGAGTAATTAATAAGAATAAAAAATAAAAAGAATTGGAGTTTATTTACATATATTATTTATTTAATTTTATTTAATTATTTATTTTAGATTTATTTGGGAGTGCATTATCCATCGGATTGTATAGCTGGAATTTTGCTCGGATATTTTATTATAGGAATAGGAGAAATTTTCAATCGATATATAGATATTCTAGGTTGTCCCTCTTGCTTAAGTAAAGAGTGTTATTCTTTTGAAACTCAGGAATTTTCTTTTGTAAAATTGTTTAAGGAATCAAAATTTAATTCATTTTTTTTTTTTAATAAAAAGGCGAATCCTCATAAAATTTTGATATTTTTTAGCTTTTTTTTGTTTTTGCTCTACTTTATGAATTGGCCGCCTTTGAAATTCTGGAATAAATCTTCTCCAAGTTTTGCAAGTTTTTTTGTCTTGTATTGCTGCAAATATTACTCTTACTTTCTCGAAAAATACAGATTCATATTCCGCAAATTTCATTGAATTTGATAAAATTTCAAAAGGAAAAGTAGTTTTGGCTTTGGGGATAGCCGAAAGCAATGTTTTGTTGACAATACTACTGAACAAGGTTTTTAAGAAAAAGATGGGTTCATCTAATATCAAGGTTTTTTTAATGTGGAACACTTTAATTTTCTTGTTTGTTTTTGTTTTATATTCTGTTGGAATTATTACAATGAGATTTAATTTATAATGTCTAAAAAATATTTAATTCTATTTTAATAAAAATTTATGAATAAAAATAATTCAGCTTTTGTAAACTTCTATTCCAATTATTTCAATGAAATCAAATTTATAGAGCCAATGCTGTGCTAAGTTTTTGCGAAAAATTGCTTAATAAAAATGATCTTTTTTAATTATTTTGCAATTATTTCAATGAGATTTAATTTATAAATTAAAAACTTTGTATAAACCTTATTTTAAAAAAAAATAAATAGCTGATTTAATTATTCATTTTAAACTCTATTAGAAAGAATATTTTATAAAAAAAAAATAATGTTTAATCCTCTAATTTTCTTGTTTATTACAAAAGAAACTAATAAAGGTTCCCATCGAAATACATCTTTTTTTTATCATTTTCGTATTTTTTCTTAGGGTCAATTGCCAATCTAATAACCCCGTTTTTTTGGTCCATTCTATTCTTGTTCTCTCTTTCTTTTCTACCTGTTGAATCATCATTGTCAATAGAATTATTGGTTTTCAAATTGAGTTTGTGCTCTTCATTCATAATTTTTTCTTGACTTTCAAATTTCCAATTCTTATGAGATTTCGTTTTGAGTTCATGAATGATTTCTTTTCAGCAAACAATTTTTTATCAAAAAATTAAGCTTTTTAAAAACTTTTTTCTTCATATTGCATTGTATCAATATTTGGATGATCTTCAACTCTTATTTCAGAACTCTCTTTTAATTCAAGTTCAATTTCAGCTAGAAAATGATAGTTTCAAAAGAGAAATTATTATTTTGTTTTAACGAAAATGATTTTCTGTTTCTTTGCTTAATTCAGAGTTTTCAATTATTTTCGATCTTGGTGAGGGAATTTCGGCATTAGCCTGATTAAAAAAACTTTATTTAATCAAAAATATTTCAAAACTTTTTCTTCTTTATAAACAACAATCTCTCCCAAATTCAAAGCGCTTTCCTTAACTTCATACCCAACAAAATTCATTAAATTTTGAAAAACCTTTTGACTTTTTTTTATTATTATTAAAAATCATTCATTCACTTTCATAAAAACTTACAATTTATAAGGGTTTCCACTTGGTATTCGCCATGATTTTTTCATTTGTTCATTGGTAGTTTGTGAGCTTAATATCAGAAATGTATGATAGCTATTGAGTCCAACCAAGAAAATAGAAAAAGCCAAAGCATATGCTTCAATTAAGACAGAAAGAGAATACTCCTTCAATGTTTGACCTAAAGCTGATCCTACTTGACTTTCATTACCGTTTTCAATCAGCCTTTGAGTATTTAAAACAATCATGACAAAAGAGGTGATGATGATGAAAACGTTATAAATATTCAAAACTAAAAGAAATGAATAGAAATATCTAAAAATAAAAACATAGAATTTTATTAAATTCATCAAATTGTAAAAACCTATAATTCCGTTTTCCGATGCAGGTACCCACCCATGGACAATGATGATCAAATTTTTCAACACAATTGTTACAAATACCACAATGGGATGCACGAGGAGGCCGATAAATAGCACCTAATTATTAAAAAATCAAAAGATTAAAAAAATAATAAAATAATTAAAAAGAACATGATGAACAAAATTTTAATCTCAAAAAATGCGATCTAATGATTAAATCCGTATGAATGCCTCTTCTATAATCCGAAAAGATGATTCCTTGATGATTTGGAATTTTTTGAGGAATCAAAACCTGAACATCATGATTTTCTTTGCTTATGTAATTAAGGTTCTTCATGAATAGAAATTAATGTAAAATTTTTTTTTAATTTGTACTAAAGAAATTTATTTTATTTACGTTCTTTGGGATTATTCCAGGGTCAGTAATTGAGGTTTTTATCAGAAGAATGTTCGCAAGTATGTGAAAAATTATAGAAAAATATAAAACTCCATTATTATAATAAGAGCTAAAAAACTAAATAATTTTTGACTATCTAAACAGGATTATATAAAATATTACTCTAGCAACAAAGTAGTAGTAAAGGAATCCAGGGATATTTATTAATAATAGAGTCACATATAAATATTTATATTCAGCCCTATTTAATCATAAAATAATGTTTAAAAAGAGGGGTTTTATTACCCAAGCATAATTTTCCCTTGACAATAAATTTTATTGAAGGAATCCATGATTTCATAATATTTTAACTGTCTTTTGTCTGGAAAGGATAAGTTGATTTCTGCCTTATTGAACAATAAATGAAAAAAAATCTATTTGATTTTTACCTTATTCGATTTCTGGTTCATTATGAACTGCTTTTTTCTGAAAAATTAATATTTAAAAACTATTAAATTTTTAATAATTTTTTTGTTCAAATTAATCATATTTTCTTTATTTTAATTTTTATTTTATTAAGGGATTTTTCTTAATTCTTTGAATTCTTGAGAGAAAATAATTTTCCATTTTTTCCTGCTTCATTTACAGTTTCATTTAAAATTCTTTTAATTATTATTTAGCCAAAGTAAAAATGTTTTTTACTTTCTATTTAAAATATTTTAATTATTTATAGGTAAAACAATTCATTTATCCTCTTTTTTTTTTTTGATGAATTTCTTCTTCACCCAATTCCATACTTTAAAAAACATCATCACTGCAATAAAATTTCCAAAATTCTTGATTCCACTATAAATTTTGCCTCCCTTTTTACCTTTTTCTTTCATCTTTAGCAGTTTCATCAGTTTATTCTTATCAGGTTCATAGTAATTTTTTTTGCTCGGTTTCTTGAAAAAATTGGTTTTTTTAAAAATATCGGCCCCTCCTTTTCTGAAATTCTTGCTATTCCCCATCAAATCAGTTCCTTCATAACTTTGCCCATTCAAATGTTGGTTTGTCGTTGTGATTTCATTTTTAGTGTTGATTCTGCTTCCAAATTTCCTTTTTTTCTTCCTCAAATGGTCGAAGCGAATTTTCTCAAGCACCGTTTCGACATTATTTTTAGGGAAGTAAAACTCATAGCTTTTTCCAATATCTTCATATTTATCAAGATCAATTATCGTTGTCAAAGGCTTTTCTAGTGCAGGTAAAAGTTCATCTTTTGATTTCTTTTGTGAACTAGCATTGATTGAATTTTTGCTTCTTTTGCTTTTACTTAAACTCATTTCTGAGGATTTTTCTAAATTCTGAGATTTTTTCTCTTTTCTTGAGTGGCCATACATATAATCTGAACAATTATCATCATTTTTCTGACGAATTGCTGTTAAATTCGAGTATTTACCCAAAGAACTTCGCCTTTTTTCTTTGGAACCTGCTAATTTCTTTATTTCTTCATTGGTATTCGAATTCTGCGTTAAACTGACTTCATAAGGAAAAAACTTAATAGACTTATTCGATTTGTTTGATTTCTTCGAATAAATCGAATTCTTCGATAAAGTGTCTTTCGATTGCTGCCTTTGAATCGCAATCATAGTTCCAGGCTTTCTTTTGCTTGGGAATTTTAAAATAGGCTTTTGATTTTCTTTAAATTTTGGGCTATTTTCTTGTAATTTTTCTTCAGGTGAACTCAAAAACAAATTATCAGCAGTGCCAACTGAAGAAAGTCTATTAAATTCTCTTTTTATATTCATTTTCAACTCAGTTGAAGAAATTTCTGAACTATCATCAACTAAAGCATCAGAATCTAAATCATAAGAAAATTTCTGAGCGAAATTCTCATTTTTCTCATAGTTTTTTAACGCATTTGGGTTTTTCTTTGAATTTCTTTGGAAATTCGCTCTTATTTGAGGCTGGCTGTGGTTATATCTCTGCAAAATCCTATGTTTCGAAAGGATTAAATGCATAAGTGAGCAATTGATTATATTATGATCGTTTTGTTTACACGCGGGACATGTGTGATAAAGTCCTTCAATCTCCTTGTATAAATTGATTCGATCTTTCAATTGGCAATATATCTCATAATCTTCACTATTTCTTTTAATTATTGTCAGAAATGCTTCTTTCCTAATTGAGAAAAGTGTGGTAAAAGCTGAACTTCTCGCGCTTGTTTCTCTTGGCATTTCTGAGAAAAAAGAAAATTCTCCAAACATTTCATTTTCTCTTAAAGTGCGAAGAATTGTAACTGGTTGCTGCGTAGATCGAGGAGTGTCAACATATAATTCGATTTCCCCCTTGCGAACAATATAAATGCATTGATCATCTTCAAATTCATTTAAACTATACACTAAATCTCCTGGGGTTAAGCTGATTTCTTTGATAAATGGAACTAATTTTCTTAGACTATCTTCTGAGAAATTCATGTAGAAAAGTGGAAATTCTCTCAAAATGATTCCATTAGCATTTAGCAATAATTCTTCCTTTAAACTTCTTGATAATTTATTGATGATTTTTTGTGTTTCTTCTTCATGTTGAACTCTTTCCTCCTGCGATATATATTCGATATATTTCCTGATGCGAATCCTGAGATCCACACTAATATTCTTCTGTTTCATATAGCCATTTATCAATAGGATCGTTCTCTTTAAATTATGGTTCTTCCTGTTAATATCTTGTAAAATAAGACCAATGCAATTAATCGCGTAGGCGAAGATCCCGCATGCGACATAAATAAAAAAAATTGAATAAACTTTCTCAAGATATGTTTGTGGGACTATATCCCCGAAACCCACAGTATTCATCACAATTACAACATAATAGAAAGAATAGATATATCTGATCCACCATACTTCATCAATGATTTTATAGTTCTGCAGCCATGTGATTTCAATATTCACTCGTTCTGATGCGATATAATGCCAGGTGCAGGCGAAAAGATGTGAAACGAAAATCACAAAAGAAATCAAACGTATCAAAGAAAAAGCATTGTAAAGACGCTCTTCGATAAAAACGAATTCTTCGATTCGAGAAACTATTTTATTTAGATTGTAGACCCGTAAAATAAACAATAAACCAAGGAAATTAAAAACACTGCCTATTGGTATTATGTCATCAGAGTTGAAAATCTTCAGAATCTTATCATAAAGATAAAACATGCTAATAAAATCACTAAAAAATTGGGTTTTAAAGTAGTTTTTTATAATATCCTTGCGCCTGTTTATCAATTCACCTTTTGAATAATAAGCTGTATTGCAATTAATCATGATATCTACAATGAAAAAACCAAAGGAAAAGACCTTAATTACAAAGAAAAACATAGGACTTTCATCTGAATAATATTCTAGGACATTCACATTGAAGCTGATATTCAACGGAATTATGATCAAATAAAGGAAAATTAGAAAGAAATGAATTAAATCCCAAACAATTTTGAAAGGATGCGTGGGATGAAACACGGAATTGATCAATTTCCAAAAGAATTTCAAGCATTTAGCCCATCTTTTATTTTTTTGTCTGAAATTTTGGATTTTTTTGATGAAGTTTTCAATAAAAACGCTATAAAAGGCCTTTTTTTTCATATCTTCTTCCTCTTCTTTGGGCTTTTCGACTCCTTGTTTGAAGAAACTCAAATCATTGATGATATTATAATGTAGATCTTTCAATTTCTTGGGTTTCCTATAGATTGTTGCATTAATAAGACTCGTCATAAACTTCTTGACAATATAGAATTGACTTATCAATTGATATAATTTCGAATTGAGTTTTTGTAAAACAGGTGAATTATTTTCACTTATATTGTTTGCATTTGCATTGCTGAAGCTTTCTATAATTCTTAACCTTTTCCCCGATTTTAATGGACTTTGTGGTATATTTACATTTAATAGGGACTTTTTGGGAGAATTGAGCACGGAATTCAATTTCAAATTTAATTCTTCATTATTTTTTTCGAGTTTCACTTCTTCACCTTCTTCTGTAATAATAGATTTTTCTCTGTTATAATCAGTGAAGTTTGGCTGTGTGTTCTGTTTCATGCCAAAGGAAATAAGCTTGCTTTTGCGATAGTTGACGTTTTTCAAAGGACTATCAGTTATTGTTTCTCTTTTTTTCTTCGAATATGTATTGGAATCATGTAAAGACATTACATTTTTTTTATTTGAAATCGTATAATCGTCTAAACTGCTATCTGAACTGTTTAATGTATGCAAAGGATTATTGGGGATTTCTCGCTGTGTAAAAATCCCTCTTTCAAAATTCTTCGCAGGATTTATAATCAATGATAGCAATTTCTGATTAAAAGGTCGATCTTCATCATTTATTCGAATACGAGGTGATACATTTGCTGAAATTTTATTTTCATTTTCTGTGATAGAATCTATTTTTTCAAATAAGAGAGGGTTTTATAAAGAAATTAAAAAATAAAAAAGAAGAAAATTAAAATCATAAGCAAAAAAATTTGTAGTTTACCAACATTTGATGGGCGATGATGGTTTTTATTTGTATTTGTAATCTTGTCGGTTTTGCTTCGGCGATAGAGATCAAGAATGAGTTGGGCATCAGAGTTTCCAGAAAGCTCAATGGATTGATTTCTCAGAGAAGAATCGCTCATTTTTAAAGAAAAAGTTAGAAGTAAATTATTAAATTTATTTTTTTTTTATTATTTTTTTAGTATTCATGGAGTTTGAAAACTATGAAGATTGTGAAGAAAAATACGAGAATAATGAGAATATTATTTATTTGATAAAAGAAATAGGAGATATCAAAGACCTTAATGGAAAATATGAAAAAATCTCTAACAATCAAAAGGATTTGACAAATCAATTTTCTCAAATTAGTTTAACAACAACACCGAATTCTAAAACTGATATAAGCGAAATGGACAAAAATTATAAGTTTGAAGAAGAAAAAAATCTGGTTAAAGGATTCAAAAACCTTAAAATGGAGGAAGAGTGAATAAAGATGTTCTAGTTTTTTGAAGAAAAAAATAAATATTCCATTTTTTGAGCTTAAAACCTTTGGTTTAAAGGTTAGTACCTCATTATATTTGTTATTATTATGTTTTTATGTTTCTGCTAAAATGTTAAATTTCTTTAAATTTACATTTAATTTTTTTCTCCTTTTTTTTTAAAAATTTTTCTTTTAAATACTTGAATAAAACAATGAGAAATTCAAAGTACATGTTTTTGTTAAAAAATCACATAAGTCAAAAAACTAAGGTAAAAATAAACAGAATTAAAATTTAAAATCAGATATATAAATAATTTTTTCATGAAGCCTGCTACTTATGATTATGATTTTTTTGTCATCGGAGGTGGCAGTGGTACTTTCTTTTTTCCAAATTTCTTTGAAATCTCTCATAAATTTAATTTATTAAAAAGGTGGTATAGCAGCAGCAAGAAGAGCTGCTAGTTATGGGGCCAAAGTCGGTATTGCAGAAAACAAAACAATAGGAGGTTTTTCCACTTTTTTCAATTTATAAACTAAAAAAAATTTAAATAGGCACATGTGTAAATGTTGGTTGTGTTCCCAAGAAAGTGATGTGGTATTGTGCAAATCATGCTGAGATGATCCACGAACACATGCATTACGGATTTTCTTCCAAAGAAATTTCCTTTGATTTCCCATTGATAAAGAAATCCCGCGATGAATATATCACCCGTTTAAACGGAATTTATGATTCAAACCTTCAAAAGGATAAAATCGACAAATTTACTGGAGAAGCTTCTTTTTTGGATAAAAATTTGCTTCTAATCAATGAGAAAAAAATCACTGCTAATCACATTTTAATTGCGACAGGAGGACGACCAAACTACCCTGATATCCCAGGAAAAGAGCTTGGAATAACCTCAGATGAATTCTTTGAATTGGAGACACTTCCTCAGAATGTACTTGTTGTCGGAGCAGGTTATATAGCAGTCGAATTAGCAGGGATCTTTAACAGTTTAGGTGTAAAGACATCTTTAGCTCTAAGACAGGACACTTTCCTGAGAACTTTTGATAGTATTTTCCAAGAGAAATTACTGTTGGAATTCGAACAATCTGGGATTAAAATCTTAAAAAGATCGATTCCAAGTAAAGTTTCTTTGAATGCAGAAAATCGATTGAAAACAATTTATTTTGAAAATGGACAGGTTTTTGAGAATATCGATTGTTTGTTATGGGCAATAGGTCGTGATCCCAACATTGAGAAGTTGAATTTAGACAAAGTTGGAGTTCAATTAGAAAAAAGGTTCATCAAAGTCGATGATTTTCAAAACACAACAACACAAAATATCTATGCTGTAGGGGATGTTTGCGGGAAATGGCCTTTGACTCCTGTAGCAGTCGCAGCCGGTCGAAAATTAGCTGATAGATTATTCAATAATGCTACTGATAGCCATTTTATTTATGATTGCATTCCAACAGTTATTTTCACACATCCTCCATGTGGAACAGTTGGACTTTCAGAAACCGAAGCTATTAAAAAATATGGAAAAGATAATATAAAAGTTTATTATTCGGAGTTTGTTTCAATGTATTATTCTGTGATGAAAATCGACAAAAAACCCAAGGCCTATTTTAAAATGATAACTGCTGGAAAAGAAGAAAAAGTGGTTGGTTTGCATTGTATTGGACCAGGAGTTGACGAAATGATTCAGGGGTTCGCAGTAGCAATTAAAATGGGAGCGACTAGAAAGGATTTCAATGATACTGTGGCTATTCACCCAACTGCTTCTGAGGAAATCGTATTATTTAGATAAAGATTTATTTTTTTTAAATGAATAAAAAAAAATTAAAATGAAAGAAAAATTTTTTTAATTAAATTCAAACTTGAACTGTCTGAGTTTTTTATTGCAAATTTACTTGATCTCATTAAATTGAAATGAAATGTCAGTTTTTAAATGCAGAATTCTGAATTTTTTTATAAAAATGCAAAAAAATAAAAGTTACAAAAAAAATTTGTCTATTTTTCTTCCAAATGATAATTTTGTCCATGTAAAAAGAAAATTAAAAATTTACAGAAAGAAAAAAAAAATATTTAAAATGAACCTTCCAATTATCCTTCTTTATAGTTTTTTACTTTTAGCTTCTTGCACAAAATTGGAATTTATGGCCGAGGATGGAGTACTTGTCCTCAACTCTTCCAATTATAAAAAAGCCCGTCAAATTCCAAACTTGGCAATTTTTTATTACAACTCTAACCGTGATTGCAAAAAGCTCCTACCAGTTCTTTATCAACTTGTTGATCAATTGAGATCCTTTAAGCCGATCATTTATGTTGGGAAAGTCGACGGTGACAATGAAACTGATATCATTGATAAAGAAAAAATAAGCAAATTCCCATATTTAAAGGTTTTTACTTCAGATGGAAGAGAATTGAATTATGATGGCATGAATTCAATAGATTCTTTGGTAGGTTTTATCAAAAGAAAGGTCAAATTGCCAATAGGAACCTCATATCATTTAGCAAATTTCAAAGATATTGAAAATTTCATTGCTAAGAATAAGATTGTTGTGATGTATTTTGGGAAGTCTGATACAAATGAGTTCAAATTATTCGTGCGTTTATCAGAAAAGAAAAAAGGACACTACTTATTCGGACACAGTTTCAATGCAGAAATCCGAAATCTTAATGAATATGATCTTGAATGGGATGACACCCCACAGATGATAATTTTTAACGATTATAAAGGAAAAAATATGACATATTTTGGCGAATGGTCTGAACAAAAAGTTTCACAATTCATTAGAGATCATACCACAACGAATTTCATAAAGATTAACCCAGATAAATGGAACTATTTAATGAATGATAGAAATGATAGTTTCTTGTTTTTATTGATAAACGACGCAAAATCACATGATGTTGAATTAGAGGAATTTCAACGATTAGCGAAGAATCTTACCAATAAAATTGCTTCTGCTTCTGTCGCTTTAAAAGATAAGGAAAATGTGAAGATTTATAGAACGATTTTAGAAGTTGTTGATGTCAGACAAGAAAATATACCAGCTTTGGTTTTGGTTGATCGATTGAATGAAAAAATCAAAATCAAATATTCAGATTTTAAAGAAGAAATAGATTTCGTGAAAGGGCTGAAGCTTTTCGAAGAATGGGCTGAAGAAAATGATTTGTTTCAAGAGAAGAAAAAAGAAGAAAATGAGATATATAAGTGGGGGACTGTAAAAAGCCTCAATGAAAGCAATTTCGATGAAATTGTTTATGATAAAAATAAAGATGTTGTAGTAATATTTTGGAGCAAAGATTTGAAAAGTCTGAAAGAAATCAAAAGCAAATTCATTGATTACAGTGAAAAATTCAAAGAGAATCAGAATTTAGTGTTCGCAGAGCTCAACCTTGATAAAAATACGGTTGAAGGTTTAGAATTGGAAGGAAATTCAGAAAAGGTTGTGTTTTATCCAAGCAAATCAAAGAAGAAAAATGTTGAATTACTGTCGAATGTAAAAAATGAAAAGAAATTTATCACATTTCTTAAAAAACAGACAAGTTTTGATTGGAAAGAGCCTATTGCTATCGAAAAAATAAAGGACGAATTATAATAGATATATATCTTTTAAACAAAAAAAATTCAAAATTTATAATTGATTTAAAATAAAAAAATAACCAGCCAAAAATCATATGACGAAGAACATTCAACATGTCTAAACCTTCAAATTTTCCTGTTTTGACCTGTCTAGGCTTTGATAATGAAGAACATTACTATGAATATAAGAATGCAAAAATAGGGGATATTATAGAAGAGGAAAAAAACAATGAATTTGGAAATTTAATCAAAGAAACTGAAAGATTAAGCATTGGTGAAAATTTGGCGAATGAATCCAGACATGAACCCTTGAACATGAAGGAATTGGTTGATATTTTCAATCAAACTAATTTCGGAGGAACTGGTTCTTTCACCAATGAAACCAGCAGAATGGAGATTGAAAACATTTTTTTCACGAATCCAACAGAAAAATAGATTATAAAACTTAATATTGCATGGGAGAAGAAAAATTTTTTCCATTTTTTACTTAAAAATTATTATAATTTAATGAGTTAATTTTTTTCGCCTTTTTGGTTTTGAACCAAATCGGAAAATTCTCACCCAAAAATACATCTATTTTTTTAATGTTTACATGAAGTTATTAAAAAGTTTTTTTAATTAAAGGAGGTAAATTTTGTTGAGGCAGTTTTGGTGTGAACGAGAAAAATTTTTGAACGAGAACTGCTTTCCTTCGAAGCAGTTTTAGAATTTTTGAAAAAGTTTTGATAGGTTATTAGCTTTTTTAAATCCTTCTTTTTCTCCTCATTTCGCTTGACAACACTTTGAGGCAAACCTTCGGTTTTCCTCATTTCCTTTATCCCATTCCAAAATTCTTCCAAATTGCTTGTATCAACATCCAAAGAACCTTTTCTTGTATTCTTTTCAATAATTTTGACAAATTAAAAAAAAATGATATAATGGAAAATGGAAAAATTGAAAAAAATTTAAATAGTAAAAAAAAAATCAAAAAATTACCAAATTTGTAATCTTGCATTTCACAAATTTTTTTAAATCCCTTTGAAATTTTATTTCTTTTTCAATCTCATCTTTTTCTTCAAAGCAGACATTTTTCTCTTCCTCTTGTTTCGCCAATTCTAATTCCGATTCTCCTTCTTTTTTGATTAAATCAACACTCTCTAAAGTAAATTTAACTCTGTTCGGCTGTATTCCAGACCAAGGCCATTCTTTCTTATCCAAACTTTTCACCTCTTTTCCTCTTTGTGAGCTCTTGGGAGATTTTCCTTCAGGAATCACAAAAGAAACATCTTTTTTTCTTAATTTTAAGTTTTGTGATAAGAAATTCTGGTTTTTTTGATGTTGAAATTCTTCAATTTTCTTTTGAAGAGCTTCAGGTTCAAAGCCCATTCTGATAGATTTCAAAGTCCTTTTATGCTTTAAAATAGATTTCTGTTTAACGCTTTCTGGAGATAAAACTGATTGTTTTTTAACTTCGTTGCCATACATATAGTTCGCTTTGTTGAACTCTGCTGCTATGAGAGATTTCGAAGGAAAGGCACTGCTTAAGATTTGAGGAGGTAGATGAATTGGTGTTTTTCGTTTATTATTTTCGCTTTTTATCTCATTATAATTGTCTTCATTCGTTATAGCATTCATATATTGATTCTGAGCTTCTAGATTTCTAAATAAATTGGCTTTTTCTTTGATCTCTAAAGGGCAAAAAAAAATGTTTAACTCATTTTAAAAAATAAATTTCTTCATTTTTCAAAATTAGCATACTTTTTAGGTCTATAGTCCTTTGTAAATTGATTGCCTGCGGTAAATTCTCAATTGTTTCTGCACTCGGAATTACTGATTTGCTTAAAAAAGAGCTCAATGATAGTGCGTTGCTTGTTTGGCGCTCAAGATCTCCAATTTCAATCTGTATTTCTTCCTTTATTTCAAGTTTCGGTTGAGGTGAAAAAATATTTTTTATATCGTTTTCATCATTTTCTGTTGGCATTTTCTTCATCTTATATTTAGGAAAAACTGACAAATCTTCGATAACGTTTGGAATCATCATTTTTTCAAGATCTAAAGCCTCTTTTACTAAACTTCTCATTTTCAAATTTCCTTTATTTTATTTCTTTGCATTAAAAAATTTCAGAAAAAAATTGAAAAACCGCATGGGATGTAATGTTTTTCAAATTCTTTCTTTTTTTCCTTGCCTTCAATAATCTCGTTCTTTATTGATTGGAGCTTTACATAAAGCTCCTTTTTTTGAAGATGCGAAAAGTTATATTTTTCGTTTAATTCAGCATAAAATTCAGTCAGATTTCTGATTTTCTTTTTGAAGTCTCCTTTGATGTTTTCCTCATTAGCAACAAAATGTTTTTGTAACAAATCGTCAAACTCATCAATTTTCAAGAATTCTTCGGAACTTGTATAAAATTTTTTGCCCAAATCATAGTTCAAATCGTTGAATTGCCATCCCTATCATTCATTTTAACACAAATTAATTATTTTTTTTACATTTAATGTCAACAATGAATGGTTTTTCACCTTTAAATTTCGACAAGTCGATGGACCATTTGAAAAACGTGTGGAGTCCTCACGACAAATAGGCTTTGAACAATAAGAGATTGCATTCTTTTTGTTGCAACCTTCTGATCTTAATTTCAAAAAAATAACTCCTCTGCGAGAATCTCCACCTAATTTATAAAAAGGGCTGAATCTGTGACAGGCATTTGCTAAAAATTTTGGGTCTTTTTTTTCTATTTTTTGGATGAGTTCTTCTCGTGGTAAAGGATTAAATTTAGACATTGAGTAATTATATTAATAAAACGATTTTGTTTCATATTTTAATCATAAAAAACAAAGGAATAAAAATTTCTATTCTTTTATTAAAATATTTTGGTATTGTACGGGTATGATATGATATCAAAAAATACTTATTTTCAAAAGAGATAAACAGTTGCTCCACCACATTCAATCTAAATAAATTCAAAAATCACACGATGTTTTCATAAAAAAAGGAAATACTTGCGAAATAGAAGCAACTTCCATATCCATATCTGGTATTTCAACAGAAATAGGGTGATTTTGATCAATTTTTGAATTGGTCCCTAAGTTCCCATGCTCATTCCACCCCCAACTATACAATGACTTTTCTATTCAAAATATCTTTAATTTTCCTTCAAAGTTTCAATAAATTCTCAAACCAGTCAAACAAAAACAAAACTCAGGACCGCTTTTAATTAAGCGAATTTCTTTATCCTTTTTAAATTTTTTTTCTTTAATATGTTTTATTTTTACTGGAAATTTTATTTCGTGAAACTCTCTAATATCAATATTTTCATCATTCCCTTGCTGACCCATATTTCCTCTTCCACTGATGAAAACTTTATTGTCATCTTAATATATAAATAATATATATTTTAATTAATTTTAAAAGACTTGAAAGGATTAAAATGTGATGCCATCCTAAAGAAAAATCTTTGACTTGAGAATAAATAACTTTGGGATTTGATAGTCTTAATTCTTTATCATTTAATTGACCATATTTATTATCACCCCATCCATATAAAGATCCTTGTGCTTTTTTTAAAATTGGAAATTCAAATAAAATTCTTTTCGTTTTTTACAATCCATTAAGCAAGTAAATTTTTGTCCTGTTTCAATCTTCATTATTTTTGATTTTTTCTCATAAAAGTAACTATTCTCTTGAACAGAAAAATAGCAGAAAATTTCAGAATTATTCAAAATTCCTAATTCACCAAATTTATTGTATCCCGAACAATAAATTTTATTGGAATTTGAAATAAAAAAAGATTGTCTGAACCCACAAAAAACATCCACTATTTTTTCTTGCTCTTTAAGCTTCAGTGGAATTTCGATTGGATCTTTATAAAAAGCCTTTTCGATTTTTTCCAACGGAATTTCTCCATTGAAATTTTTCCCTTTGCCAAAACAAATATTCTCTTCTAAAAATTTAACAATAGATCCTTTATTTTTGAGTGAGTAATACCTGATAAAAATAAGCAATGTCCCCATCCACACGAAATTTTAGAAATTCTTTTTGAAAATACAAGTTTTTCAGGTTTAACTATGATAACAGGCTATTTATTGTCAAAAAATACAATAAACTTCGATCAAATAATCAAAAAACCTTTTTATTTTCAGCATAGTCTAATTCACCCCATTGAAAAATTTCATTATTTTCATCTTCCGCTAAGCCCATATAGCTTAATAAATGAATTTTTTTCACATTGCTTGGAAAAAAATCAGATTTAAAAATTGGAATGAAACTGCTTTTGTCTTTTAAATCAGAATCAAATAAAAGACCAGAAGCGCCAGAACCCACAACATATATAAAAAAATGATGATTACTCATTAATTTTTCCATTGAAATATTAATTGGGAAAATAATATTATTTGATAATTTAAAGAAAAATAATATGTTTTTTTAAGTTAATTAAAAAAAAAGTTTTCTTTGAAATTAATCAATGTAATCAATTATTTTTTTTGTATTGCCTTAATTTGCTTTGTGTTGTGAAAAAAATTTGCATCATTTTTTTCTTATCGATGGTGTTCACAATTCTAAAAGAAAATAAAAAATTCATTCTATTATTAAAACGAACTTTTTTTCAAATAATTGCGAATGTTCAGAATCATGCTCATTCAATATTTTTATATTTTTCAATCTTTGTTTTAAAGCATTAAACGCCTTGCCTTGTGGCAACAACATCATCAATCCATATAAGCATTTCAATAAATAGGGATGTCTGTTACTTTCTAATAATTGAAGCCTTAAATCTTGAAAATAAAAAATCATTTGAAATAAAAATAAAAAAATGAATAAATAAATAATACAAACGAAAATTGGAGATTCTAATAAATTAATTAATTTGGCTATTTGAATGAGAGCATTGATATCAAGTTCCTCCTCAGCACTTCAAACATTATTTATATTATTTCAAAACGAAAGAGTCTTTTATACAAACTGATGATAATATTATAAGCTAATTCATATTCTTGGCATAAGAAGCAGATAGTCAATGTTGAAATCGGATCATAAGTCCTATTTTAATTATGTAAAAATAAATGTTTTTCAAAAAATTGTTTTCTTGTGCACATACATACCAAGTTTTATACAAAACTTCAAACAACTGTGTATTTTTTTCTTTATTATCTTCATCAAATTTCAGATTCTTTAAAGTATTTCTCAATTTCACCAAATCCTAAATAAATTCAAATAAATCAAAATTCATCAAAATTTTTCCACATTGTCTGTTAATAAAATCAAATCAAACGTCTGAACAACAGAACTGATAAAATTAAAATTTTCATATTTCAATAATTTCTCTGCAAAGGCCATATAAACCTTATGAGAATCCAAAATAGGGCATAATTTTTTAATAACGATCTGCATTCTCGTATTCAAGACATCCTTATTCGAATGGAAATTATCCAGAATTTTTTCAATAACAAGATGGAAATATTCCTCATGCAAGGAAATATTTCCTAATACATCAATCACATTTTGGATAACGCTTTCTTCAGAATCTTGAAGTTTCTCAATTAAAGTGGGCAAAACATCATTGAACATTGGCAGAAGTTTGTGAGAATATATTTGCAGTAAATTTTTCATCCAAACCAATGCATTTTCAGCAGTATTGCTTTTTTTCACTGTCAACATTTCTTTTATCACTGGCATTATATCCATAAACTCACTTGGAGGATTATCTTTGGTTTTATCCATTATTTTTAATAGAACATCATTTGTTTTTTTAGCTGCTTTTCTCACTTCTAATTATACATTTTTTTTAGGTTTTAAAATTTATTTTTTTTTGGAAGGAAACCTTCAACTTCATCAGATAAAAGGTTGAGGATCGGACATAAGATGCTTGGATATTTGGAAAGTATAACTTTTTTAAAAGGAGAAGGGGGTTTTTGTGGATTTGAGTTCTTCGTATTCTCGATTTCCTTTTGCAAAAGGTTCAAATAATCATGAATCCATATCAAAGCGTTAAATTTAGCAAGACTATTAACTTTTTTGTTACAAATTTTGACCAATATATCAATAATCTCACTATCTATCTCCACAAATCGATTATTTAGATCTTCTTTGATTTCTTTTGTGAATTCAGCCAAACATTTATCTACAGCAGATGAAATTTCTCTAGAGGAAGAGAAAATTATTAATGTTCATTAAAATATCTGTTTTTTTTTTTACTTATTACTATCCCCTAACATCGAGAACAATTCTTCCAAAAAGGAAGGTAAATATTTAATTAGATTAATATTCGGTATAGAATCCAAAATATTGATCCAGCTAATTAACATTTGTCTGATTCCTGGATGCAATGCTTTCAATTTATCACAAAAAAGAGGCATAAAAGCCTGCAAGTTGAAATATTTGCAATTAGGTGTGCTTTCAGTCACCACATCCTTTAAAATTCGATCCAAAGTCTGAGCGGCTCTTTTCACATCTTCATCCATATCGGAAATAGCTGTGACCAAAGATTTGAAAATCTCATTAAAGCTTAAAAGAGAAATCTCTCTTAAAGATTTTATAACATTATATAAAGATTCACAAGCAGAAAATCGAATTTTCGGATCTGGATCTTTTAAACATGCAATTAATGGAGTTATTAAATCTGTGAGCAATTGTTCAGATATTTGTTCCTTTTTTTAAAAATATTCATTTCATTAAAAATTGTAAATTTATACATTTGAAGCTATTGCAATAGAAATTGCAGAAAATGCCAGAAGGCCTCCCTTTCTTGAAGGGAAATGATTGGTGTATATGAATTTTTCGCGACAATAATCCAAAATTTTACGAATTTGCATGGGATTGTTCTTTTCGACGTTTTGTTTCACGATTCCTTCGATTTCTTTGACCGCAATTTTTCGTTTATCATTAGATCTGAGAGAAAAAAATTTAAAACAATGAAAATTGTGTTAAGAACTTGTCCAATAATTGTTTGATTAAAGGTTGGGGAAATTCTATTTGACTATCTTGACTATTATCCATTTTAATTTTAAGGTTTTCTAAAAAAGAGAAAAAAAAACTATTTGTTTTTCTTTTAAATTTATTAATATCTTTTTTTCTTTTTTTTCACAATTGACAAAATAAAAATAAGTTTTTCGATTGTTTTAAGGCATATCTTCCTCAGTCTTTTTGAAAGGCTTTTGCAGCTTTTTTTCAGTCTCTTTCCGTTTGAGCGTTTCGATAGATTTATTTATTTGGCTCTCCAAAAATTCTTTATAAGTTATTTCAGTTTCTTTACCATCTTCATTGTTTTGTTTTTCGTCTCTTTTTTGCAATTTAATTTAAGAAAAAAAATAATCAAATAGAAACGAATAAATAATTTAAAAAAATGAAAAAAAACCCGAAAATAGATCTGATTTCTTCTTCCCAAGTGCTTTTTCCATAATTTTTCGTTTTCACATAAAGCAATTCCAATGTGTCTTCAATAGTAATTTTGTTTCTTTCCTGTTTATCATACATTAGGAATTCCACCAAATAAAACAATTGTTTTGGCTCAAGTCCTGTTTTATCGAAAATACATCTTTTATACATTAAATCAAATTCATATCGATCAACACATTCATCCAAATTCTCATCCACTTCCTAAATTTAAAACAAAAACAAAAAAAATGAAAAAGCAATAATTTTTTTTCTAAATAACCCAAATCATCAAATCGACTTCATGTTTATTTAGCTTATAATTTAATTTATCCAAAACTTTTATCACATCCTTTGAAGTAAAAAAGGGTTTTATGCTATTATCACCATCCACATCCTTAATTTTTTCATCTTCAGTCTTCGTTTTCTCTTTGATAACATGATCGTTCTCTGCTTTCTGAGCATCTTTCCCACATAATATCTCAAATGCTCTATTTAATCTGGTTTTCTCTAAGGTAGATATTTCTTTCTCCATTATTTCTTCTTCTATGGATTTCTCTTTTTTTTTTTTCTCTTGTCGACTGTTAGAATAAATTGATTTTGAAGGCATTGATGATGATTTGTTTTCTTCAATAACAGATGGCAATGCGATATTGTCTTTTGAGGTGGATTGTAGAAGATCCTTTTTAGGAACGGATTTTGAAGAGTTCGCTGTTTTGTTGGCAGCTTGGAAAGAAACATTATTTTTTGAATTTTTCATTTTTT
>JFJP01029701.1_pt1 | contig 22783 bp, 27 predicted proteins | sample 431651 | NCBI WGS metagenome assembly JFJP01 (sample SAMN02602958, study PRJNA72255) | Microbial mat metagenome, whole genome shotgun sequencing project. | biome: fresh water; feature: sink hole; material: water; isolation source: purple microbial (photo- and chemosynthetic) mats found in...
GATCGCCGATCTGACGCTGATGCAGAGGATTGCCGGCTGTTTTCCGTCAGAATGGCACAGGGGGAAGAAATGATCAAGGTATCCAGACTCAATAGGACCCAGTTTGTTCTGAACTGCGAGTGGATCGAGACCGTGGAGGCCACACCTGATACGGTCATCACCCTCCTCAACGGAAAGCGCTTCATTGTCGGGGAATCGGTTGATGAAATCGTCCGCAGGGTGGTAGAATACAAAAGATTGTCGGGTTTCATGGCAAAAACGCCTTATGGCGGGCCGGAGAATGCCGATAAGAATTAAGAAGGAATCCATTGCGAGGTGGCAGACTTGGAAGGTAAAGGAATCTACATCATCCTGCTCGGCATCATCGCGGTGCTGACCCTCAGCGTCGCGGTGCTGGTCATTTTCCTTTTCGTGACGTTCAACAACCCGGCTCCGGCCGCACAGGCTTCCGCCGGCGAGACGGCCGCGACGGAGAGCGGCCCGAAGATCATCCCGTCCGACCGGCTGAAGGAGTTCAATCCCTTCGCCACGAAGGATGACCCGGAAGCGCCTGCGGTTTACGATCTTCAGCCTTCCGAGGAACACCCCAGCAGTTTTGTGCAGGTCACCCTTCTCCTGAAGTATGATGTCGGAGAGAAGCGCGCCAATGAAGAGGCGTATACGCTGCTGGTCGAAACCGAGGCGGCTTCTGAGATCAAGCAAGCTTGCTCCCTTTATTTCAAGGGCCTCACCTATGAGGAATGCAAGTCCCCGGAAGCGGTTCCGAAAGCGCAGGACCACCTGAAGGAAGAATTCAACCGCATCATCGATGAAAACAAAGGCGAGAAGCTCCAAATCGTATACAAGGTCATCATTGTGAACATGCTGCCCCAGTGAAGGAGCGTGAACAGCCTTGGGTGACATTCTGTCCCAAAATGAAATCGACATGCTGCTTCAGCAGCTCAGTACCGGGGAAGTCGATGCACAGGAATACAAGAAAGAAACTGCGGAACGAAAAGTCCGGGACCATGACTTCAAACGTCCGAGCAAATTTGCGAAGGACCACATCCGGACCCTTCATTTCATCCATGAAAATTATGCGCGTCTGCTGACGAACTTTCTGTCCGGCTACCTGAGAACATTGGTACAGGTGGAAGTGCAGACAGTCGAGGCACTGCAGTACTCCGAATTCACGAATTCCATCGCAAATCCCGCTGTTCTCGGCATCGTTGAATTTCCGCCGATGGAAGGTGCCATCATCTATGAAATGTCCCCTTCGATCGCCTATGCCCTCATTGATCGGATTCTCGGCGGAAAAGGCGGCACCATGGAACGTGTGAGGGGTTTCACGGAAATCGAGATGGCCATCATCATGCGGTTGATGTCTCAGATGCTTCAGCTGATGCGGGAACCCTGGGAAAATGTCGAACGCATCCGACCCAATCTGGACCGCATCGAAACCAATGCCCAGTTCGCCCAGCTCATGTCCCCCAATGAAATGGTCGCGCTGATTACCTTCGTGGCGAAGATCGGCGAGGTGGAGGGGCTCATCAATCTCTGCGTGCCGCATATGGTGCTGGAACCCTATATGAGCAAACTATCCACGAAACTCTGGTTCACCATGGTGGAAAAGGGAACAAATGAAGGCAACCAGTTTGCCATGGAATCACGGATCGAGCAGTCTTCGGTGACCCTGAAGGCGATTCTGGGCAACAGCAGGCTGACGGTGGGTGAATTTCTGATGCTTCAGCCGGGTGATGTCCTGCAGCTTGATACCCCGGTGGAGGGGGAACTGGACGTTCTTGTCGGAGAACTCCACAAATTCCGGGCCAAGCCCGGTGTCCGCAACAAGAAGGTTGCCCTGAAGATTACGGAAGTGCGGAAGGAGGACGAGTGATATGGGAGACATGCTGTCTCAGGCGGAAATCGACGCATTGCTCAGCGGCGTCGACATGACCGAAGACGAACCTGCCCCTTCCCGCGCACCGGAAGCGAGGCTGTCGTTGCTGACGGCCGAAGAACGGGATGCACTCGGAGAAATCGGAAACATCAGCATGGGGACGTCGGCGACGACGCTTTTCGCCCTGCTTGGTCAGAAGGTCAACATCACGACTCCGGTTGTCACGGAAACATCCTGGGATGAAATCGTCTCGATGTTCCAGCAGCCCTATGTGGCAGTCCGCGTGCAGTACACGGAAGGACTTGTCGGCGCGAACCTCATGGTGATGCGGGAATCGGACGTGAAGATCATCACGGACCTCATGATGGGTGGAGATGGATACGGGAATGTGGACGGCGAGCTCAACGAACTGCATCTGTCCGCCATCAGCGAGGCGATGAACCAGATGATCGGGTCGTCGGCCACCTCGATGTCCTCGATGTTCGACAAGCGGGTGGACATATCACCGCCCGAATCCACACAGATTCATCCCGATACGGATCTCAACCGCGTCCGCATCACACAGGAGGATGTCCTTGTCAAAATCGCATTCTCGCTCACGGTCGGCAATCTCATCGACAGCGAGATCATGCAGCTCATCCCCATCACCTTCGCCAAGGAGATGGTGCGGAATCTGCTTCAGCCGAAATCCTCGGCACCCATTGCCCCGTCCCAGGCGGTTCCGCCGGCCTCCCAACAGCCTGCTGGCCCTCAGGTGCAGCCGAATTCCCAACAGCAGGGCTACCCACCCCAGCAGCAGAGCTACCCGCCCCAGCAGAGCTACCCGCCCCAGCAGGGCTACCCGCCCCAGCAGGGCTACCCGCCCCAGCAGGGCTATCCGCCCCAGCAGGGCTATCCGCCCCAGCAGCAGGGTTATCCGCCCCAGCAGGGCTATCCGCCCCAGCAGACCGGTTGGCAGGGGGACCCTGCCGCGCAGATGTCCGGGTATAATCTGCAGGCCGGCTATCCCCCGAATCAAGGGTATCCCCCGCAGCAGATGCCGCCGGGTTATGGTTATGCCCCGCAGCAGCCGCCGCAGATGCCCCAGGGAATGCCTGTCAATGTGCAGCCGGCGCAATTCCAGTCCTTCGAGGGTGCGCCCGAGGAATACGACAGGAAGAACATGGGCCTTCTGCTGGATGTGCCGTTGCAGGTGACCGTGGAACTCGGCCGCACGACCAAGCGGATACGGGAAATTCTCGAATTCGGTCAGGGTTCCATCATCGAACTCGACAAGCTGGCGGGTGAACCGGTCGATATCCTTGTCAACGGCAAGAATGTCGCGAAGGGGGAAGTGGTGGTCATCGATGAAAGTTTTGGCGTGCGGATCACGGATATCCTGCACCCTTCCAAACGCCTCTGAAGACCTGAAACGCAACCATGGCAAAGACTCTGAAGCGGCAGGAGCTGTACCGCCGCCGGGAGGGATGGGCATAAAAACAGGAAGAATTGTCGATTTGCGATGATTTCAAAAAATACTGGTTATTTACAAAGCAAATCGGGTGGTATATAAAGAGAGAAGTAACATTTGAGGAGAGGATTCAGGTATGGCGAATATTCTGATCGTAGACGATGCCGCTTTCATGCGCATGATGATCAAGGACATTCTTTCCAAGAATGGATACACTGTTGTCGGCGAAGCAGAAAATGGACTCAAGGCGGTGGAGAAGTTCAAGGATCTGGCTCCGGATCTGGTCATCATGGACATCACCATGCCGGAAATGGACGGAATTCAGGCGGTCAAGCAGATCAAGACGCTGAACAGCGCTGCGAAGATCATCATGTGTTCCGCCATGGGTCAGCAGGCGATGGTCATCGAATCCATCCAGGCCGGTGCGCGCGACTTCATCGTGAAGCCCTTCCAGGCGGATCGGGTCATCGAGGCAGTGAAGAAGGTCGTGGGCTGACCATGGACAGGGAGATATGGGACAAGAAGGAAGTTTCCTTTATTATCTGGGCTATCTGATCGTTTTCTGCGTCATCCTTTTTCTGGCCTGGCTGACGACGCGCTTTGTCGGAAGCAAGGCATCCGGGGATGTCCGTACAAAACGCATGAAGGTTGTTGAAACACTCCCGCTCGGGATGGATCGCAGCCTTCTGCTTGTGCGCGTAGGGGAAAAACACTATCTGCTGGCAGCCGGCCGAGGTCGGACGGACTTCATGTCCGAAGTGGATCCTGGCGCACCGGTGCCGGAAACGGAACGTCCGGCGGATTTCCGTGCCATATTGGAAAGGTATTCCGGGCTGGGGGAGCGGGTTGTCAGACCAACAAGCCCTGGCGAGGAAGCCGAGTCCGATTCGGAAACGAATCCAATGCGGAACGGCATTCGGCGTTTGAGAAAAATCAACGGCAATGGAAGAGAATGACCTCACCTGGACGGAAGCCATACGGGGCTCCTTGATTGTGGACCCTTCGGAACGGGTGGATGGATGCAAAAGAAAAAAATCTTGTTTGTGATCGTTCTTGCAGCAGTCCTCGTGGGACTGTTCTGCTCGGTGTCGCTTGCTTCGGCTCCGGGCATTTCCATATCCGACAACGGCATCACAATCAGCAACACGGACGATCCTGCGGAAATCTCCTCGAGCATCCGTCTGCTTCTGCTGCTGACGGTCCTGTCCCTGTTGCCGTCCATTCTGATCATGATGACCTCGTTCACGCGCATCATCATTGTACTCGGGTTTCTGCGGAATTCCATGGGTACCCAGCAGGCACCGCCGAATCAGATTCTCATCGGGCTGGCGCTGTTTCTCACGTTCTTCATCATGACGCCCACCGTGGTACGCCTGAACAATGAAGCGCTTCAGCCGTTTTCGGACGGAACAATCGGCATGGAGGAGGCAGCGGCCACCTCATCCCTCATCATGAAGGAATTCATGCTCAAGCAGACCGGCGAGAAGGATTTGGCTCTGTTTGCCGGCATGGCCGGCGAACAGGCGCCGGAGAAACTGACGGATCTGCCGCTGACGGTTGTGACGCCCGCCTTCATGATTGGGGAGATGAAAAAGGCATTTCAGATGGGCTTCATGCTGTACATCCCCTTCCTTGTCGTGGACATGGTTGTGGCCAGCACCCTGATGGCCATGGGCATGATGATGCTCCCGCCCGTCATGATTTCCCTGCCGTTCAAGATACTGCTTTTCCTGCTGGTGGATGGCTGGCACCTGATTTCGGACATCCTGGTCCGGTCATTCGTCAAGTGAAGGGAGGAGACCTGTGGAACAATTTCTGCTGGATCTCTCGCGCGATGCCATGATGACCACGCTGAAGGTGTCCATGCCCGTGATGCTCATCGGACTGGCTGTCGGACTCGTCGTCAGCATCATACAGGCCACGACCCAGATACAGGAGCAGTCTCTGCATTTTGTTCCGAAGATTCTCGCGATGATGGTCAGCATGCTGCTGCTGGGCTCCTGGATGCTGACCATGATGAAGGAATTCACGCTGCGCATATTCAATGGCATGCTCACCTTCATCGGTTTGTAGGGATGGGCGCATTGACGCCGGGACGAAGCGGGAATGCGCGGACGGAGGATGACGATTGACCATACCTTTCGATACGCTTTTCGGTGCCTGGGATGTCTTTCTGCTGGTGTTCGTCCGATTGACGGGCATTTTTGTGATGTCTCCGCTGTTCGGCCGCCGAAACATTCCCGCCATGTCCAAGATAGGGTTTGCCTTCGTGATGAGCATCCTCGTCGTTCAGGGTGTGAAAATGCCCGATCTCGCTCCCTGGAACTCGCTTCTGGGGTGGATCATCCTCCTTGCCAAGGAGTTCCTGACAGGCCTGATGCTCGGATTTCTCGCCTATGCGGTCTTTTCATCCATGTATGTGGCCGGACAGCTCATAGACATGCGCATCGGCTTCGGCATGGTCAATGTCTTCGACCCGGTCAGCAACGTCCAGATCCCCATCACGGCGAATTTCTACATCATCCTCATCACCTTGTTCATGCTTGTGACGGACGGTCACCATCTCATGCTGATATCCCTCTCGGAAAGCTTTGCAAAGCTGCCGATCGGAGAGGTGAGCTTCACGGCCCCGCTCATCGACCAGATGGTCCGACTGATGGGCACCATCTTTGAAATCGGCTTCAAGATAGCGGCACCCATCACCGTCTCCATTCTTGTCACGGACATGGCACTCGGCATCATCTCGAAATCCGTCCCCCAGATGAACGTGTTCATGCTCGGCATGCCGGTGAAGATACTGCTCGGACTCCTGATGATCTACATCACCATGACCTCGTTCCATGGACTCCTTGATTACCTCATGGGCGGCACCTACCGGGAAATGGAGACATTCCTGAAAGCGGCGGGGGGGTGAAGGCATGTCCGTGCGCATGAACCTCCAACTCTTCTCCCAGGCCGGTGACAAGACGGAGAAGGCAACTCCGAAAAAACGTCAGGACCTGCGGAAAAAGGGGCAGGTGAATCAAAGCAAGGAGATTCCCTCCATTCTGCTGCTTCTGGCTCTGTTTCTGTCCATGCGCATGTTCGGTCCGTTCGTCATCCGGGAGACAATGGCCACATTCAACTTTTTTTTCTCGGAAATCAATGCATCGATCAATCTGGAGGATCCGAACGACATCATGCGCATCGTTACCTATGCGGTCTTTCAAATCGCGAAAATGTCCGGTCCCTTTTTTCTGATCGCCATGCTTTTCGGAGGACTGGGCAGCGTGCTGCAGGTTGGATTCATGTTCACGCTCGAACCGCTCATTCCGAAATTCAGCAAGTTGAATCCGTTTTCCGGACTGAAGCGCATGTTTTCAGCCCGAGCCTTCTTCGAGATGGCAAAGTCCGTCGGAAAAGTCGCCATTGTGATCTGGGTGGCATGGTCCTCCATCGCGGCGGAACTTGGAACCATGTCGGGTCTGATGGATCTCGACCTGAAATCCATCATTGCCTACATGCTGGACATCACGCTCGGGATTTCCCTGAAAGTCTGCTTTGCCCTGCTGATCATCGCGATTGTGGATTTCGCCTTCCAGTATATGCAGCATGAAAAGGAAATCCGCATGTCGAAACAGGAAATCAAGGAAGAATACAAGCAGATGGAAGGCAGTCCGGAAATCAAGGGACGCATCCGTCAGAAACAGCGGGAAATTTCAATGCGGCGCATGATGCAGGAAGTGCCGAAGGCGGATGTGGTCATCACGAATCCGACGCATTTTGCCGTAGCCATCCGGTACGATCCGGCACAGGGAGAAGCCCCTGTCGTTCTGGCGAAAGGAGCGGATTTTCTTGCCGCACGCATCCGGGAGATCGCAAAGGAGAACCGCATCCAGCTGGTTGAAAACAAGCCGCTGGCCCAGGCGCTCTATCATCAGGTCGACATCGGCAAGCCTGTCCCGCCGGAGCTGTACAAAGCGGTCGCCGAGGTTCTGGCATTTGTCTACAGCATGAAGGGGAAATCGGTTGCGGGAAGGTGAGGAAACTCCGGCTCCTGCCGCCCGGATGGCGCGGTATCCCGCATCCTTGTAAGGAACTGTGTTATCGGCTACAATGAGGGGGAACGGCTCGATACGAAAGAGGATACCGCAGGATGGGAGGGTGGTCGATGAAGAACAAGAACCTGTATGTGGCCGTGGCAGTTGTGGCCATCGTCCTGGTGATCATCGTCCCGATCAGCACGCTGCTCCTCGACCTTCTGCTCGTCATCAACATCACCATATCCCTCCTCATTCTCATCAATTCCGTCTATGCGACGGATGCACTCGCCATGGCGTCCTTTCCGACGATGCTCCTGTTCACGACCCTGTACAGGCTGTCCCTCAACATTGCCTCCACCCGGCTCATCATCGGCAAGGGAGCCGCAGGGGAAGTCATTGCCACTTTCGGCACGTTCGTCGGCGGCGACAACCTTGTTGTCGGCTTTCTTGTCTTCCTCATCATCATGATCGTGCAGTTTCTGGTCATCACACGCGGCGCGGAACGTGTTTCCGAGGTTGCAGCCCGTTTCACCCTCGATGCCATGCCCGGCAAGCAGATGGCCATCGACGCGGACCTCAACTCCGGGCTCATCAGCGATGTGGAGGCCAAGGAACGCCGCAGGAGAATCCAGCGCGAAGCAGACTTCTACGGCGCCATGGACGGTGCCTCGAAGTTCGTCAAGAACGATGCCATCGCCGGCATCATCGTCACGGTCGTCAACATCATCGGCGGCATCATCATGGGCATGGTCTTTCTGAATCTCCCCATCATGGAGGCGCTGACCCGTTACACCATCCTCACCATCGGCGACGGACTCGTCAGCCAGGTGCCGGCTCTTCTCATCTCCGTGGCCACGGGCATCATCGTCACGCGGGCCGCTTCGGAAGGTGAACTGGGTGCGGACCTTGTCAACCAGCTTCTCAGCAGCCCCCGTGTGCTGTACATCGCCGCAGGCGCCTGCCTCACGCTGGTCCCCATCCTCGGCCAGTTTTTCCTGGTTGTCGTGGCCGCCGGTCTTGTCATGTTGGGCCTTCGTCTGCAGAGTGTGCAGAAGAAGGTCGTCGCCACGGAGGAAAAGCGTGTCGAGGATCAGGAAGTCGAGGCAATCAGAAAACCGGAAAATGTGATATCCCTGCTCCAGGTGGACCCGATCGAGCTTGAATTCGGCTACGGCATCATTCCCCTCGCGGATGCGAATCAGGGTGGGGATCTGCTGGACCGTGTCGTCATGATCCGCCGGCAGCTTGCTGTGGAACTTGGCGTCGTGGTGCCCACCATCCGGCTCCGGGACAATATCCAGCTGAATCCGAACCAGTATGTCGTGAAGGTCAAGGGGGTGGAGGTCGCACGGGGAGACCTGCTGCTCGATCATTTCATGGCGATGAACCCCGGGACCGTGGAGGAAGACATTGAAGGCATTCCGACCACGGAGCCCGCATTCGGTCTGCCCGCCCTCTGGATAGCCGACTCGATGCGGGACCGTGCGGAAATGCTCGGTTACACGGTCGTGGATCCGCCCTCCATCATCGCGACCCATATGACGGAAGTCGTCCGGCGTTATGCGCACGAGCTGCTCGGGCGGCAGGATGTCCAGTCCCTGCTTGACAATGTGAAGACGAACAACCCGGTCGTTGTCGACGAAGTGGTGCCGAAGCTCCTGTCCGTCGGAGAAATCCAGAAGGTTCTCGCCAATCTCCTTCGGGAAGGGGTCTCCATCCGGGACATGATCACCATCCTGGAGACGCTTGCGGACTATGCCCCGGTCACGCGGGACCCGGACCTGCTGACCGAATATGTCCGACAGGGACTGGGCCGTGCCATCTCCCATGCTGTGATGACCGGATCGCCGAACGAGGTCATCACGCTGGATCCAAGATTGGAGCAGATGATCATGGATTCTGTGCAGAAGACGGAGGCGGGATCGTTTCTGGCCATGGATCCCGGCGTTTCCGGACGGATTGTCGGAAATGCGGCGAAACAGGCCGAGCGGCTCGCACAATCCGGAAGACAGCCTGTGGTGCTCGCATCCCCTGTCGTACGCCTGTATTTCAAGAGAATGACGGAGCAGGCCATTCCGGGTCTTGTCGTTCTCTCCTACAATGAAATTGATCCTGCGATGGACATTCAGTCGATAGGCATCATCAACGCGACCTGACCAGGGCATGATGCCCGAGCGCTCCCGACAAATCCCTCGCGCGCAGGATGCGGCAGGGCATGACACGGGCCGGAGGAAATGATGAGGATTCGGAAATACAACGGAAAAGACATGCAGGAGGCGCTGGCGAAAGTACGGGCGGACCTGGGCGTGGAAGCGGTCATCCTCAACAGCCGGAAGGTGAAGCGGCGTGGGGTGGCGGCCTGGTTTTCCAAACCCTATTTCGAGGTGCTCGCCGCCGTGGATGAAAACTACGCCCCGACCGAACGGGTGCGTCGTCCGGCCCAGGTTCCCGCGAGAAAAGCGGAATGGCAGGAAAACCGGTATGAGGAAAGGCCCGCTGTCCCGTCCGGAGAGCGCGTTTCCATGCCGGATCGCAAGCAGGAACTGAATCCGGACAGGTCCGGAGCGGCATATCCGCGCGAACGTCAGACCGGAGGCGTCCTGCCCCTTCGTACATCCGGACCGGAACGCAATGATCGGATTCAGACGGAAGAAACCGTATCTCCAAGAGCTCCGGCACGCTATGGTGCGGCTGCCTACGCAGGAAACACAGCCGCTTCCCTCAGGCGGGAAACCGCCGGTGAGGAACGCGTGCCTTCCGAGGAGGAAGCAGGACCCGACAAGGCCGGTATCCGCCGGGACCGATCATCGGGAGAGCGGGCACCAGCTGCGGAGAAGGTTCGTGAAAGCGGTACGGAACTCGGAGCGCTTCGAGAACAGGTGGAATCCATGGCAAAGATGCTGGAGCGGATGCAGGAACGAATTCCAGACATCCGTCCATTTCCGGGGAATCCCGCTCCGCCTGCCGTTCAGGAATCTGTGGAAACTGCTGCGGCAGAACCCGCCGTGGCAGAGAGTGTCGTGGAAAAAAAGGAAACATCCAAGCCGGACAAGTCCGTTCAAGCGCTCTCCGGAGGCATTTCCGCCAGAATCGGGCAGGAGCGGGCGCCTGACCGGTTTCTTGACATGCAGCATCGTCTTCGGGACCAGGAAGTGGATGATGCGCTCGCGGAACGCATCATGGACAAAGTGCGCGACATGCTGCCGGCCAACGCCGGTGACGAGGAAATCCGGCGTCAGACGAGTCGTGTCCTGACGGCAGCCTTGGGCGAGCCGGAGACCATTCGGCTCAGGACCGACGGAAAGCCGCTTGTCGCAGCCTTCATTGGTCCCACCGGCGTCGGCAAGACCACGACGCTTGCCAAGATAGCGGCGGATTATGCCTTGAACCGCGGAAAGAAGGTCGGTCTCATTACAGCGGATACCTACCGGATCGCGGCGGTCGAACAGCTGAAGACCTATGCGGAGATCCTGAATCTGCCCGTTACGGTTGTGTATGCGCCTTCCGATTTGCAGGAGGCAGTCGCGGCACATCAGGACAAGGACATCATCCTGATCGATACGGCCGGCAGGAGTCACCGCAACCGCCAGCAGTTCGACGAACTGCAGCAGTTGATGCAGGCCGTGAAAATGGACGAAGTATACCTTGTGCTCAGTGGAAACACCGGTCGTGCGGCATGCCGGGAAATCCTCGAGCATTATACGTTTGTGCGGGACTACAAGCTTCTTTTTACAAAACTCGACGAGACACCGGTTCCGGGCGTCATCTTCAATGCCAGGCTGCGGACCGGCAGGCCGATTTCCTACATCACGACAGGGCAGAGCGTCCCGGATGATCTGGAAGTCGCTGACCCGAAGGCGCTTGCCGCAGGACTCGCCGGAATTGCGGCTTCAGCCGGAACAACCGTGAACGGGAGGAAGGCGCCATGAGTGATCAGGCTGAAAACCTGAGAAGGATTGTCGACGGAATCCGCACGGGCGGTGTGCCGGAACAGACGGGAGAACCGGACCCCCCCCGCTGTGCGAAGGTCATCACGATCACCAGCGGCAAGGGCGGCGTGGGCAAGACCAATGTGACGGTGAATCTCGGGATTGCCCTCAGCCGGATGGGCCTGCGTGTGGTCATCCTGGATGTCGATTTCGGGCTGGCCAATATCGATGTGCTGTTCGGCGTCACCCCCAAGCATACCCTGGTGGATCTGATCCGGGATGAGCGAAGCATTTTTGAAGTGCTGACAAACGGACCTGAAAACGTCAAATTTCTTTCGGGCGGCTCCGGCGTGGAAGAACTTGTCCGCCTGGACAACCGGCAGCTGAAGCGCTTTGTGGGCAATATCGCGCTGCTGGACAAGCTGTATGACATCATCCTCATCGATACCGGCGCCGGATTGTCCCGGAACGTCATGAGCTTCATCATGTCGGCCGACGAGGTAATCCTGGTCACCACCCCGGAACCGACCGCCATCACCGACGCCTATGCACTCGTGAAGATGGTCTCCCGCCGGGATGCGAAGAAGACGATCCGTCTGCTGATCAACAAGGTGGAATCAAGCAGGGAAGCCGATGAGATCTTTTCCAAGCTGACGACGGTGGCGGAGAAATTTTTGTCATTGAAGCTGATGAAACTTGGGTATATATTATATGATGAATCGGTCGTCCGGGCGGTGAAGCAGCAAAGACCGTTCCTGATAGGATTTCCAAAAACACAGGCATCCAGGCAGATCGCCGAACTGGCATCTGTTCTGGTGTCGGGAAGCACGGCAGGGGAATCGGATGACGGACGGGGCGCGAAAGGTTTCTTTCAGCGTCTTCTTTCGTATTTCGGGACACCTGCCTGAGATGGGAACATGACGTTTTCAGAAATCCGCATCGGCACGAAGTTGTCGATCACCCTGTACAATGAGGAGGGTGAGCCTTCCGGTACAGGCCTGACCAGCCAGTTCGAGTCACTTGGCCGTGATGGCGCGGTGGTGATTCTCATGCCGATGAAGGAAGGCATGTTTGTTCCGATCCTGCCGGATGAGATTCTGGAAGTCGGCTTTGAGCGCGGGAACACAGTCTATTCGTTCAGAGCCATCGCAAGGGAGCGGACACGGGAAGGAAGGCTCCGTTTTCTGCATGTCCTGCCCGAAACGGAAATCGAGAGCATCCAGAGGAGGGATTTCTTCCGTTTTCCCCATATGATGGCCTGTTCTTACCGGCTTTTGCGTGAGCCGATACCGCCTGAAGCGGAAAGGGGTCCTTTCCGTTCGACGTCCACGTGCAATATGAGTGGCGGCGGACTTGGTTTGCTGTTTGAAGACAAACCTGAGATGGGAATGAATATAGAAGGTAAACTGGACATCGCGGGAGGCGTCCGTTTTGTGGGAGCCATCGTCCGGATGGAACAGCTGGCTGCGGGCTCGGCATACCGATATGAAGCCGGTGTTTCCTTTCTGAAGATTGAGAACCGGGAGAGAGAACGAATCATATCCTACATTTATGAATCCCAGCGAAATCTGTTGAAAAAGGGTTGGACGGGTACATGATGGAAAACGCGAAGATACGGGTTCTGGTCGTGGACGATTCGGCCTTCATGAGAAAAGTGATCCAGCAAATCCTCCTGGAATCACCGGCTATCGAAATAGTCGGTTCAGCCCGGGATGGTATGGAGGCGCTGAGAATCGCGAAGGAACAATCCCCGGACGTCATCACGCTCGATGTGGAAATGCCTGTGATGGACGGCATCACCTGTCTGGAACGGCTTCTGGTTCAAGGGCGCTACGGGGTCATCATGGTTTCGAGTCTCACCACGGAGGGAGCGGCGGCCACCATCAGGGCGCTGGAACTCGGTGCCGTGGATTTCTTTCCCAAACCCGCAAACCTTTTCAGCATTTCCCAGGATGTCAGAAAGAAGGAACTGGTGGAAAAAGTGCTTGTGGCGGGGCAGGCACGCAACCGGATGCTCCAACCGCTTCCGGCGCCAAGACATGTGGCGGCGAAAGCAATGCCTGCCTCATTCCGGCCGGAGCAGTTCAAAACCCTTGTCGCCCTCGGCATATCAACCGGGGGACCCCGCGCGCTCCAGAGCGTCGTGCCGAATCTGCCGGCCTCCCTGCCCGCACCCGTGCTGATTGTCCAGCACATGCCGCCCGGATTCACCCGTTCGCTTGCCATGCGGCTCAACGACATCAGTGAAATCAATGTGCGGGAAGCCGAAGAGGGTGACGAGTTGAAGGCCGGCTGGGTTTACATCGCTCCAGGCGATCATCACATCGATCTGCTGCGTGAGGGCGGAAAACTCAAGATTCACCTTGACAAGCTTTCTCCGCCGGTCAACGGTTTTCGCCCCAGCGTGGATTACCTCATGGATTCCATCCGCAAGGCCGGCATCCGCGACTGCATCGGGGTGATCATGACCGGGATGGGTGCGGATGGAAGCCGCGGACTGCGGGATTTGAAACGGGACAACGGCATGCACATCATCGCACAGGACGAGAAGTCCTGTTCCGTGTTCGGCATGCCGAGAGCAGCCATTGAACTCGGCATCGTCGACGAGGTGGTCACGCTCGAGAACATATCGGCCAGCATTGCGAAAAAGGCGGGGGTGTAGACGGCATGGACATGAATCAATATCTGGATATTTTTGTGGAAGAGTCACGCGAGAACCTGCAGAATCTCAACACCTCTCTGCTGGAGCTCGAGCGGGATCCCGGCGCAAAGCAGATGCTGAGCGATATCTTCCGGGTGGCGCACACGCTGAAGGGCATGTCCGGAACCATGGGATACACCCGCATGCAGAAACTCACCCATGTGATGGAGGATGTTCTCGATGCCCTCCGGACAGGCAAGCTGCAGGCGAATGCCGTTATCGTGGATGTCCTTTTCCAATGCCTCGATGCGTTGGAAAACTATGTGAATCAGGTGGTCGCATCCGGCAATGAGGGTTCGGAGGAGTATGCCGGCATCATCTCCGCCTTGACGGCCATCATGCAGGGAGGTTCGGGTCAGACGGCTGTATCGGAAAAAACGGCGCACCCTGCCGTGGCAAAGACCGTCGAGGCGGAAGGGGTTCTTCCTTTGAACGTCTATGATGTGAATGTCCTCGGCAAAGCCCTGGAAAGCGGGATGAACGTTCTGCAGATCCGTGTCACGCTCGACAAGGGGTGTCTGCTGAAAGCAGCACGGTCCTTCATTATTTTTCAGATACTGGAACGCAATTCCGAAATCATCAAGGCCGAACCGAAAGTCGAGGATATCGAGGACGAGAAATTCGATGATCATTTCACCGTGATCACGGTCAGCAAGGAACCGCCTGCCTTCTTCGACAAGGAGATCAATTCAGTCGCGGAGGTCACCGATGTCAAGGTGATCGCCATTACGGCAAACATGCTGGTAGGGACCGAAACGGTTGATCGTACGGCCATCGGTGGCAAGACATCGGTTGTGACGGATGTCGCCGCGCTGGAGGAAGGTGCCGCAAAATCCGCTGCGACCGGCGAGACAGCAAAAGGAAAGGCACAGAAGACGGGCAAGACCGTCCGCGTGGACATCGATCGGCTGGATGTCCTGATGAACCTCGTCAGCGAACTGATCATCATCAAGACGAGACTTGACGATGTGAAGGGAAACGACGTCCTCGGAGAATCGGTCGAATATCTCGAACGCATCACGACAAGTCTGCACGATGCCGTCATGAAGGTACGCATGGTTCCCGTGGAAACCGTGTTCAACCGATTCCCCCGCATGATACGCGATGTCGCGCGGGATCTTGAAAAGGACGTCGAGCTTCACATGTCCGGTGAAGAAACTGAATTGGACCGTACCGTCATTGATGAAATCGGAGATCCGCTCATCCATATTCTTCGGAATTCCGCCGATCATGGTCTGGAAACGCGCGACGAACGACTGAGCGCAGGAAAGTCCGTGACGGGAAACATCTGGCTTCGTGCCTACCAGGACGGCAACAATGTCGTGATTGAAGTCGAGGATGACGGCAAGGGCGTCAATGTGGCGAAGGTCCGGCAGAAAATTGTGGAACGCGGACTTGAATCCCGTGAGATGGCGGCATCCCTTTCGGAGAAGGAAGTCATCGAGTTCCTGTTCAAGCCCAGCTTTTCAACGGTTGACAAGGTGACGGACCTGTCGGGCCGGGGTGTCGGGCTCGATGTCGTGAAAACGAAAATCGAAGCACTCGGCGGTCTGGTGGAACTTGAATCTCGCTGGGGACTCGGCAGCAAGACCGTCATCCGCCTTCCGCTCACATTGGCCATCATTCAGGCGCTGCTTGTCCGCATCGGGGATGAGAAGTATGCCATTCCGCTCGGTTCCATCCGTGAAATCGACAACATTGCGCCAACGGACATCCAGTTGGTGCGCAATCAGGAAGTCATCATGCTGCGAAACGCGGTCATCCCGATCGTGCGCCTGGACAAGCTTCTCGGTGTGCGGGGCGCGGTTCCGGATGCAAAAAAGAAGCAGCTGACCGTGGTCATCGTGCGGAAGGGAGACAAGTTGTCCGGGTTTGTCGTGGATGGTCTGATCGGGCAGCACGAAATCGTCATCAAATCGCTGGGCAAGCTGCTCGCGGGCGTCCGCTGGATCGCCGGAGCCACAATCCTGGGCGATGGAAACGTGGCACTGATTGTGGATGTGAATTCGTTGGCGCTGTAAGTGCGAAGAGGCTGGCGTCAAGGGAGGCGTGCGCACGGCCGATGTCTCCGGACCGGTCATTCCGGACTGGGCACGGTCTTGAAGGAAAGGGGTATCTTTCATGGACAACAAGGTCATCGACACGGCTGTCCGCCAAATCGTGGTGTTCCGCGTCGGGCAGGAGGAATATGGCGTGGACATCCAGAAGGTGTCCATCATCGAGAAGATGATGGGGATCGCAAGGGTTCCCACGACACCGGCGTTCATCCTCGGCGTCGTCAACTTGCGCGGCGAGATCATTCCGGTGCTGGATCTGCGGCTCCGTTTCGACATGCCGTCCCGTGAACCGGATGATGACACGCGCATCATCATTTTCCGGATGGGAGAGATTTCCCTCGGCATGCTGGTCGACATGGTCAGTGAGGTCCACCAGATGAAGGGGACCGATATCGAGAGTGTGACAAGCATCACAAACGACCGGTCTCTTGATTACATCACCGGTGTGGGGAAAATGGACGGGCGGCTTGTCACCCTGCTCAATGTGGAAAAGCTCATCACCGATCTGGGCGTGGCGGTCTAGACCGTATCTGCCTTGATGTTTCGGCTGCACAGAAAGGGAATTGCATGAATGAGTCCGGATTTGAAGAGCTGAACAGTTTCCAGATGGACGTCCTGCGGGAAATCGGCAACATCGGCGCAGGAAATGCGGCTACAGCCCTTGCAAAGATGCTGGACAGAAAAATCGATATGAAAGTCCCGAAAATCAAGGTGATGCAGTTCGAAGAAGTCAGTGAGGTCCTTGGAGATTCCGAGGAGATGGTGGTGGGCATCCTGCTTGGCGTGCTGGGCGACATCACGGGAAGCATCATGTTCGTCCTGGATATGAACGCAACCCGCCTCATGGTGAACAACATGTTCGGCAAGCATACCGATGTCGAACTGGAATTCGATGAGATGACCTGCTCCGCCATTCAGGAAGTCGGCAACATTCTGGCCGGTTCCTATCTTTCTGCCCTGTCGACCCTCACGAATCTGAACATCATGCCGGATGTGCCCTGCATGGCCGTTGACATGGCGGGTGCCCTGCTGAGCGTACCGGCGATCGCGCAGGCAAAGGCATCCGATACGGTGCTCTACATCGAGAACGAGTTTTTTGATGGCCATGACTCGATGCTTGGCGATTTGTTCCTCATTCCGGATGAAGGGTCCTACACCATTCTGATGAAAGCGTTGGGAGTGGCTTGATGGAGAATATCATCAAGGTCGGAATGGCTGACTGGAAAGTTGCGGCTCATCCCGACGCCTTGACGACGCTTGGTCTTGGCTCTTGCGTCGGAATCTGTCTGTATGACGGAAAGAGAAAAATCATCGGTATGGCCCACATCATGCTGCCGAGTTCGGACCTTGTCCGCGCCAACGCAAACAGAGCCAAGTTCGCGGATACGGGAATACCCGACATGGTGGATGCCATGCTTCGCATGGGTTCGGATGTGCGCGGCATGACCGCGAAAATCGCGGGCGGAGCACAGATGTTTGCGTACTCCTCCGGCAGTGACATCATTCGAATCGGTGCGCGCAATGCCGAAGCGACCCGGGAAATCCTCGCCGGTTACCGCATCCCCATTCTTGCGGATGACACAGGCGGCACCTTTGGCCGTACCATTGAATTCTACGCATGTGATGGCCGGCTCATGGTGAAAACCATCGGTCACGGCGTCAAGACGCTGTAGAGGGGGATGGTGGTGGATACAATGCGAAAGCTGCCGGTGCTGATGGGAACCGGGGCCGCCATTCTTGCCGGCCTTGCCGGCTATCTTTCAGGCGTGTCCGGTCGTGAATGCGTGGCGCGCATGGTCGTCATCATGGCTGTTTTTTTCGTACTGGGCGTCTTCACGCGGAACGTGCTGAAGGATACCTTGATGGATGTTCAGGCAAGTCTCGAGGAAAAAGGCAGAAAACTGGCAGAGGAAGAGGCTAATCGGAAGCGCAGGGAAGCCGAGCAGGCACGCGAGGAGGCAAGGCAGAGCACCATCGATATCCGTGCGGGAGACAGTTCACCGTTGGAGGGTACGCCATTCCAGGTCGGCGCCGTGACGGATTTCATCCGTCAGGAGCTCAAGAAGGATTGAGTGAATGGGCATTCCGGATTCAGCAAGGGAGAAAGATATGTCGGCATCGGATGCGCAGCATCAACAGGAATTGTGGAAAAAATACGGCGAGTCGCGCGATCCGGTTATCCGCGAACAGCTGATACTTGAGTACGCCGATTTGATCAAATATGTGGCAGGACGCCTCAGCATCTATTTTGGTTCGAACGTGGAGTATGACGATCTGATCGGATATGGCGTTTTCGGCCTGATTGATGCCATTGAGAAGTTCGACCCGTCGAAGAAGATCAAATTCGAAACATACGGGTCGCTGCGCATCAGGGGAGCCATCATCGACAGCATCCGGGAACAGGACTGGGCGCCGCGTTCGCTTCGCAAGAAGTCGAAGGACCTGGAGAAAACCTGGTCCGAACTTGAAAATACGCTTGGACATGCTGCCAGTGATCAGCAGGTTGCCGATCGCATGGGTGTTTCCGTAGATGAACTGAACAAATTGGTCCAGGAAATGAACATGGCTCAGATGGTCTCGCTGGACGATTATCTCGAACAGAACCATGAGGCCGGACTGGAACTCTCGGATTCCTCCTCAAGCGACATGCAGCCTGAACGGCGCATGGAGATCGTCGAGGTTCGCGATATTCTGTCGGACGCCATTGAACGTCTGCCTGATAAGGAGAAGACGGTCATATCGCTCTATTACCATGAAGAATTGACCCTCAAGGAGATCAGTGCTATCATGAAGGTGTCAGAATCCCGCATATCGCAGCTGCATACGAAAGCCATTCTTCGCATGCGGGGCAGGTTGGAACGACAGCGAAGTCTGATTGGTGAATGATGTACGATGGATGAATCCTGCGCCACGACAAGCACGATACGAATGGTGCAGAAGGAGTGTGGCACATGGACTTCGATGCCCGTTACCGGCCGATGTTCGAGTTTGATTTCAACCCGGATGGTGTCTTTCTGAGAGTGAACAAGCCGGTCGGAGCCGCACCTGCCGCCTCTGAAAACGAGGTTTTGGAAGAAGTGCGGCGTTTGCGCGTTCATGCCTTCAATGCTGCACTTCTCTCCGATACGGTCCGTCGTGCGGAAGGCAAGCCTGTCAAAATTGCGGAAGCGCAGACGCAGGAACGAATAGATGCCCAGGTGGAGGTAACGGCCGCTCCCGACAAGATGAAGGCTTATGTGACCATGCGCGCTCCGGAAGGGGGCGGTGACGTGCCGACCCAAGAGGCGATCCTCGCGGCGCTGAAGGACAAGGGGGTCATTTTTGGGATCTTGGAGTCCGTTCTGGAGGACTTGACCAAGTTTCCCGTATATGGCCAGAACATCCTTGTGGCAGAAGGCACACAGCCCATCAATGGGAAGAATGGCTCCATCACCTATCTGGTCGATTTGAAGAAGGACCGGAAACCGACCATCCGGGAGGACGGCACGGTTGACTACAAGGATATGAACCTCATCGAGAATGTGTCAAAGGGGCAGGTCATCGCCCAGCTTGTCCCACCGGTGCCCGGCGTCATCGGCAGGCTGATCACCGGAGCGGAATTGAAGCCTCTGGACGGAAAGCCCGTCAATTTTTCACGGGGCCGGAGTGTCACCACCAGCCAGGACGGACAAACCCTGATGTCCGAAATCGATGGCCAGATTCTGTATGCAGACGGCAAGATCAGCGTCTTCTCCACGTATGAAGTGAAAGCGGACGTCGACATCAGCACTGGAAACATCAATGTCGTCGGCAATGTGACCATCCGAGGCAATGTGTTGGCCGGCTTCGTGGTGGAAGCCGGTGGAAATGTGGAAGTGGAAGGCGTTGCGGAGGGGGCTACCATTCGGGCAGGCGGCGACATCATCCTGAAGCGCGGCATGATCGGCAACAACAAGGGGATTCTTTCAGCTGGAGGCGACATAGTTGCGAAATATATCGAAAACGCAGCACTTGAGGCCAAAGGGGATATTCGGGCTGAAGCCATCATGCATTGCGATCTCAAATGCGGAAACAGGCTGGAACTCGGAGGAAAAAAAGGCCTGCTTGTCGGGGGTGTGACAAGGGTTGGACGGGAAATCGAAGCCAAGTTCATCGGAAGTGCCATGTCCACCGTTACCGTGTTGGAAGTGGGCGTTGATCCGCACTTGCGTGAAAGGCTGAAACTTCTGCGAACGGAAGTGCCGGCCATGGAAGAGAACCTTGTGAAATCCAATCAGGCCATTACCCTGCTCAAGCGACTGGACAGCACGGCCAGCCTCACAGACGACAAAAGGGACATGCTGGCAAAGAGCACCCGTGCCAAATTCTTTTATGAAGGCAAGCTCATGGAGTACAGGAAGGAAATTCTCGACATAGAGGCACGTCTCCAGCAGGAGGCTGCCGGGCGCGTCAAGGTGCTTGGCTCCATCTACAATGGTGTCCGGATATCCATCGGAAGTTGTTCGATGTATGTCAAGGAAACCTTGCAGTATTGCACCCTGTATCGGGACGGCGCGGATGTGCGGGTCGGTTCTTTGTAAGGATTTCCGGCTCCGCCAATGAACAGGCGGACGCCGGATGGCTTGTACCCGGATTCTTGCCGGCAGTTGCCGGGTAATCGTGGACAGGGACCAAGCCAGCATGAGGCCCGGAAAGAAGGTGATCGCATGTCCATCAGACCGGTTGATTTTCAGGCCATGGTTCCGAAAGTCACGGAACAGGCGCGGCTCCAAAATGAAGAGCAGCACAGGAATGTTTCACAGCAGCAGCAGCAGGCCGACAACACGGCCCGCAATGCCCAGACCCTTACGGATACCGTCCATCAGCAGGATGGCGCGCAAAAGGCCGAGATTCGTGACAAGGAATCTGAAAAGCGCAGGAAACGGCGTGAAGGAAAAGGTGCAAAAGGAAGTGCTGCAGAAGATGCATCCACCTCGGGAGCAAAAAAAACGATCCGGCAGCCGACGGAAGGCCGGACCATCGACATCAGATTGTGAAGGGTGACTGCCCCCTGACGGCTTTGGACAAAATTGCTTGTTCTATGGACTTCAAAAAGAAATGGCCAAACGTGCCTTTCATTTTTGAAAAAGAAAAGTGATATCATCCAGTTTCATGCGGGAGGTTGTCCAGCCTGCAGGCAGGAGTGAACATGACCGGTTTTTTCCTGAGCATCGTCCTCATCGGCATCATCATCACGGGAGTTTCCCTGGTGATGATTCTTGCGGACAAAAGCAGGGGTCATGATTATCGGGTCGATCTTGGACAGAAAAGGGAAACCCTTGTGGAGACCATCGAAGATGCGGAAACGCTGGTTGATGAGTTGAATCGTTTTTCCGATTATGTCGTGACCCGCTGCGAGCAGACAAAGGCGGAGATCGAACTGGAGGTTCAACGCGCTGAAACCATCATGGGCCAATTGTCCGCGGCAAGCACGGCGATTGAATCGAATGGGCTTCCGGTCGCCCATGGTTCCAAGAATGAACCCGTCCCGGTTTCATTGTCCGACCGTCCTTCAGTCTCAGGTTCGCAAGAAAAACCGGAAGGTATGACCGGTGTCCGTTCCGGAAAAGCTGTCCCTGTTCCTGTCCATGTGCCAGGCACGGTACGAACCATCCGGAAGCCGATGACGGTCGAAGAGAATCCGGATCTGCGTGAAACTGCAGGAGAACAGCGGAACGACGTGGCGGTGGAAATTGAGAAACCGCATCCAGAGGAGGTTTCCCGGGATCGCGGAAAGGTCGTCGATCTGGATGCCAGGAGAATGGAAGCCTTGCGGTTGGCCCAAAAAGGCATGACACACGTGGAAATCGCAAAAACACTCCATATGGGAAAAGGTGAAATTGAACTGATTGCCCGGATCGGCAGCGGATCATGAGCCGCATGCACGGACCGAGCATATTTTTGGGCATTGGACTCGGCATCATCCTGACTGCCCTTCTGGGTGGTCTGTTTTTTTTGGACTACAGCCCCCTTCCAGATGAGGCGGAAATCATCCGACGTGCCAATGCGCTTGGCATGGTGAAGGCGGAGGCCGTTCAGGTTGAAGGGGTTGTGAGAAAAGCCGACGGCACTTGGTCCGTTACCGTTTCCGGGAAGGATTCCATCAACGGATTGGCGGAAAAACTCGTGGATGCCGGGCTTCTATCCGGTGAGTTGGAATTCGAGATCGCTGCAAAACAGCTGGGCCTTTCGGACCCGCCTGCGCCAGGAAAATATGTTGTGAAGGCAGGCGCGGGAGCCAGGGAAGTTGCGGAAGCACTTGGAAAGGAACCCGCAGCGGAATAGGATGTCTATCCCTCCAGAGGTTCCGAGTGTGCGGTGTGAATCAGAAAACGCAGACATATCCGTGGGTTCTTGCCGGTGATTGCTTGCAAAAGCATCAGGTGTTGTCGTCCTGTCATTCGATCTGGTTGATGTAATGCCCCGTGAGGGAGTGACGCTTCATTTCCTGAAACACACCGTTTTCTCTCAGCAAATCGGCAATCCAGGTGCTTCGGGTATGCAGGACGAGATCGTCCCCATCCACGGCCGCGTCCATGGGCTGGATCGCGCGGACCTCAAGGAGCACATCCGGATCCGTCAGAAGTATCTCAATCAGGCTGTCCTTCAGTTTCTTGGAATGCACGATCACCGGATAGGCGGCGACTCCCTTGAAGTCGATGAGACGGAGCAATCGGACTGTCGCTTTGTCCTTCATGCGGTATTCTTCGTTGGCGGCGCCATGACA
>JFJP01012236.1_pt1 | contig 22781 bp, 14 predicted proteins | sample 431651 | NCBI WGS metagenome assembly JFJP01 (sample SAMN02602958, study PRJNA72255) | Microbial mat metagenome, whole genome shotgun sequencing project. | biome: fresh water; feature: sink hole; material: water; isolation source: purple microbial (photo- and chemosynthetic) mats found in...
CACACATCTATTACAAGAACGAAGGCGTTTCACCTTCGGGCAGTCACAAAACGAATACCGCCATCCCACAAGCATATTACAACAAAATTGGCGGCACAAAAGCCATGACCACAGAGACCGGCGCGGGGCAATGGGGGTCGGCGCTGGCGTATGCCTGCGGCGTTTTCGACCTTGACCTTGAAGTCTATATGGTAAAAGTTTCGTATCAACAAAAGCCATACCGCCGCAATATGATAGAAGCCTACGGCGCAAAGGTGTATGCCAGTCCTACCAATTTGACAAACTACGGGCGATCGGTGCTGGCTGAAAATCCAAACAGCAACGGCTCGCTGGGTATTGCCATTTCAGAGGCGGTTGAAGTTGCGGCGTCATCCAATGGCACGAAGAAATACGGCTTGGGTTCAGTGCTAAATCATGTGCTGTTACACCAGAGCGTCATCGGCGAAGAAGCCTTAAAACAAATGGATATGGCAAATGAATATCCCGATGTTGTGATCGGCTGTGTGGGCGGCGGATCGAATTTTGCAGGCATTGCATATCCGTTCCTGCGTGAAAATCTCAAGAACGGCAAGCGCGCCCGTCTGGTGGGCGTGGAGCCAACAGCCACGCCGACACTAACCAAAGGCGCGTACACCTTTGATTACGGCGATACGGCAAAGATGACTCCCATTGTCAAAATGTATACTCTGGGTCATGACTTCATGCCGCCCGGCATCCATGCGGGCGGATTGCGCTATCATGGCATGGCTCCCAGCATCAGCACCTTGGTGGACGCAGGTTACATTGACGCAGTGGCAGTGAAACAAAAGGAAACGTTTGAAGCCGCCATCCTGTTTGCAAAAGCGGAGGGCATTATTCCAGCGCCTGAATCTGCACATGCCATACGCGCCGCAATTGATGAAGCCCTGGATGCAAAAGCCAAAGGCGAGAAGCGTGTCATTTTGTTCAACCTTTCGGGGCATGGCAATTTCGATATGGCGGCGTACGAATCCTACCTCAGCGGAAAACTGGAGGATTACGAGTATCCAGCCGAGGCGGTGAAGGAATCAATGAGCAAACTGCCGCAGGTCACGCTTTCAGCTTGATGACAGGGCAATCAGCAGGTCATCCATCGCAAGCTGATCAATTCCAGAAATTGTGAGCTGCTGGCAATATAAAAAACGAAGCCCGTCTCGGTTGAGGCGGGCTTCGTAAATTATTTTCGGGGCTTTATTCAGTAGTTTCTTCTCCAAATGCGATGACTGCAATGTGCTGGTTCAAAAATTTTGGAGACATGTTTTCAGCAGGGACGACCTGTCCCAAGGTGTAACCACCTGCAATTGGGATTTTTGCCCCTAAAATTTCCTGCACGGCTGAAATTTCCACGCCATATTGAGCCTTGAGGAGCAATTGCCATGCAATATCCACAAGCACAAGCGCAAATACCGGTTTTGCATTGCCAAGCTGCAACAAGGCTTGTTGCGCGGCAGCGCGCGCCGCGCGCTCACAGGCGGTGCGGCTCCCCACCAACAAGTATGCGTCAATACCGTCTCGGATGGTGGTGTTCATACGAAAACTGCCGTCTGCTTCCACACGGATTGGAGAGCGTACAATCAAATCTTCACCCTGCTCCACCCCAAGCGGATACAGGCGCGCAAGATAATTCAACGGCGGAAATGCCCAATCACGGGGAGGGTAGCCGAAGAGGTTTGCATAGGCTTCAGAAGCAGGGCGTCCGTCCAACGTACGCAGCCAGAAGCCGCGCGAACGCGTGACGCGAAATTGTTTCCCCACCTGATCCCAGCCATGGTCATACCCTATGCCAATCTTCAAATTACCACGCAAAAAAGCAGCCGCCAGTCCACCGGCGCCAGTTTGATTGCCAGCCATTTGATATGTATTACCAGTATGCAAGTCGCCGCTTGAAAGCCCGCCTACCACATTCAAATTGGATGAAAGCGCGTTACAAAATTGCTCGGCATCCCCATTGAATCCATCTGCAAAAAACAGCAGGGATTGATGCTCCTCACGCGCCGTGGCGCGTTGCATCACCTTTGTGCCAGTTTCGCGCCCCGACTGTGCATAGCCCGGAAACCAGAGCGCCTCCGCTTGAAAATCACCGCTTAACAAGGCAACAATTACAGAGTGCGGATGCATTCCCTCGTGTGTCAACCCGGCAGGAGAAGCAAAACCCAGCACCGGGGCATCGCCCAATAAACTGGTCACGCCATTCAAGACTTCCCGCGCCTGATATTGATGCGAAGCAATCACGATCGCAAAATTCGGCGAATTTGCACCGATACGATTCAAAGCCTGATGCGCGGCTTGCAAGCCGGCTTCACGTCCATCGAGCGCCTGCGCAGATCCTACGGATGCAACCAATGTCATAATGCCTCGCTACTCTTCCGCAACCGGGACCGTAAAATGGAAGGTTGTGCCTACACGATACTCACTCTCGAACCAGATCTTGCCGCCCTGCATTTCCACCAAGCCTTTTGTAATATTCAAACCCAAGCCAGTGCCAGGCGCTTCACGGGCTTTGGGATCGTCAGAACGGAAGAATTTCTGGAACATCTTTTGCTGGTCTTCGGGAGTCAAGCCAATGCCATTGTCCTTGACCCAAAAGTGGATAACACGAGCCGCCCCCTGCGGGTCCCACTGATTGGCAACTTCCTCAACGCCCAATTGAATGATGCCGCCTTCTGGCGTGTATTTATTGGCATTACTGACCAGATTGATAAGCACCTGTCCAATACGAACGCGGTCCGCCCACATGTTGGAAATTTTTTCGGGCAAAATGATTTCAAGGGTTTGCTTTTTATCTTCAATTTGGCGTTTAACCGAGCGGGCAACTTCATCCACAAGGTCTGGCGCACTGATTGCCTTATATTCAAGGCGCAAGCGACCTGCTTCGATTTTGGCGTTGTCATTAAGATCAGAAACCAATGTAGACATGCGCTCGACGTTGGATTTAATGGTATTCAAAAAGTTGGTCTGCATTTCATTGATCTGCCCCACTGCCCCACCCGCCAACAATTCTGTATAGCCTTTGATGGATGTCATTGGATTCTTTAACTCATGCGCCACAAATGAAACGAAATCGCTTTTGGCGACATTGGCGCGTTGAACTTCGCCAAATAGCTGGGCATTGGATATGGCGATGGCGGCGTGGTCTGCGAGGCGGGTCAGGAAGTCAATATCCACCTGTGAATCGCTCGTGCTTTCCAAATGCAGCAAACCAATGACCAGTGTCTCGCGGCGGATTGGAATAATCATTTGAATATGGGCATTGGAAAGCAGTTTTTCATTGGAATCGGTAACTGTCAGGGATTGCGGCTGGCTGTTCGCCACTGAGAAAAGCATGGCGGGCAATTCCACTTTCATGGTTTGGTCTGGCAGGTTTGCCATGCGCTCATCCAAACCTTGATGAGCCATCACGCGCAGGTTGCCCTCCTCCAACATGCCAATCAAACCCGCCTCAGCATCAGACTGGCGCAATGCCCAGTCCAGGGTGATGCGCATGGCGCGATCCATTTCGAGGCTGGCGTTCAACTCACGGTCAATCCTCTGCATAACCGAGAGTTCTTCCACACGGGCTGCCAATTCCTGATCGGTAAGCATGAACAGGCGGGTATTTTCGATTGCGACCGCAGCTTGTCCTGCAAAAGCGGTCAGGAGTTCCTGGTCGGCAGCCACAAAAGGAAGTCCGTCACGGCGGTTGATGACTTCCACCACCCCGGTGACATGATCCTTAACTTGCAGGGGAACCGCCATTAGCGAACGGCTTATAAAGCCGGTTTGTTGATCTACGCCATTGAATCTTTTTGAGGCGGTGTGTTGTTCTTCGTTTTCGATGATGGGGCGGCGTATTTGTACGGCGCGTCCAACAATTCCAGTACCAGACGGCAAACGCTGCCCGATCAGGTTTGCGGCTACCGGCCCTACCGTAACCTTAAAAACCAGTTCCTTGGTTTGTTCATCCACAAGCAACAAACTACCGGCTTCGCAGTTCAAAATGCCGACGGCATTCTCAAGGATATTTTGAAGGAGCGGGTCCAGTTCGAGTGTTGATGTTAACTGGCGCGTAATTTCATTCAGGGTGGAAAGCTGCCGCGCGCGCTGTTGTGTCTCTTGGAGCAGACGAGCTTTTACAATGGCACCCGCAGTTTGATCTGCGATGGCTTGCAATAACTCAAGTTGTCCGCGTGTATATGCGGTGGCGCCATCACGGCTGCCAATGCTAAGCGCCCCAATGGATTCCGCGCCCGCGTTAAGCGGCACGCCCATCCATGCAAAGACATTTTCCAAAACAGGCGTGAGATTGCGCGCCTGACATTCGCGGATGTAATCCTGGGTCATGAGCTGGCGGCTCTTGCGAATCACCTCCGGGCTGAGTCCTGTGCTCGCTGAAAAAGGCAGGTTCTCGCGTTCAGGGATGCGCTCGTTATTCTCGACGCAGAAACCATAATAGAAATAATCGCTGGCTTCGTTGTAAAGTGTGATATGAAAATGGGATGTTGGAATAATCTGTGCTGTTTGGGCGTAGATCAACTCAAGCACATCGTCGAAAGTTAATGTGACGTTCACACCTTGAGAGACGCGGGTCAGCGCATTCATTTCTTGAATCTGGCGCTCAAGGTGAGCAACTGTTTGGAGACGTTCGATGGCTATGGAAGCCTGATCGCAAATATTCTCGAGGAAACTCAAATCACGCGGGGTATAAGGTTGACCAGACAGACGTGGTCCCAATGCAAGCCAGCCGTTAACCCGTTGTTTGCCCGGAAAAGCAATAAATAAACGCGCGCCAAGTAATGCAAGCCGTGATTGTTCAGCTTGTAAGGAAGGCGGTAAGGCGGCAGTGTTATCCAAATATAAAGGCAGGTGCTCGGTTTCAAAATAACGGACAAACGGGCTTGTCGCCGTGAAGCGGATGTCACTTGTCGGGCGGCGGTCGTCACCGGGCAGGGCAGAGAAAAAGTCATTGAGTGTATCGTATGTATAAACGTGAATCCTGCTTGGAACCAGGGTGGATGCAATCTGTTGGCGCAGGATCGCGCCAATGGTATATAAATCCAACGCAGTGGTAAGTTTGTGGGAAAAATCCTGAAGTTGTTCTGCATAGGCGCGTTCGCCGCGGAAGAATAGGCTATCGACAAGGTTTTGCAATCTTGTACGAATCGGCTCAAGCAGAAGAACAAGCAGGAGAATGAACGCGCCCACCAAATAGGCATTGTTTGCCGGCAAGGCTGAATTTAAGATCAGGCTTAAACCAAAAAGAAGCAGGGCATAGCCGCTTGCCACAAGTACAACCAACAGGACGTACATCAATCCGCGCCGCGCAACATCATCAGCACGGAGAAAGCGGAAACGCAGAATGGTATAGCCAATCGCCAGCGGGAAAAGCGCAAGCGGTAAAAACAGGTAGGGTGAAAAATTAGTGGGTTGAAATGCGCCCAAACCAAGCCAGATGCTCAGTGGGACAAATGCGAAAATTGTTCCGATAAGAATGGTTCGCGATTGTGTCTTCACCACAGGCGATTGGGCGTAGATCACATGGTAAAGATTCATGGAAATATAAATCACCACGCTCAATGCGATAAAGCCATAAATATATTGCCATCTGGCAATGTAGGCAGTCGGCTGGTCAAAATTGAACAATGTCAGATAAGCCAAAATAAAAAGGACAGCACCGACTTGAAGTCCAGTCCAACGCAGATATGGGCGGTTGATGGCAAAGCGCGGTTCGAGCGGAAACGTAAAGGCAAGGTCAATCAACGCGCCCGCTGAAATAGCAGCGGCGGCTGTCCATATGATGGTAAATTGATGTGTCGTAACAAGGTCAAAATATGTGCCTGTGACAATGGCAAGGGAGGATGTAAAAAGGGAAAAAGCGCGCCCTGCAGGTTCATTGCGGCGCAAGCCAAATATCCACAGGCTGGCGACTAAAAAAATAACACTTAGGATTGTGGGAATGATAAAGTAAACTGTCCGACTATCTGAGGGGAAGTTGTGCAGGGTAACCGTCACCGGGCGCTTTTCCCCGCTCTCTGACCGCACTGTAACTTCGACATTTTCACCGGCAAAACGATTCTTCAGAATGGCGCTAATTTCCTCCGAGCTTGTTACCGGAGTCTCGTCAATAGCAACCAGTTGATCGCCAACCACAACCTGAGCAAATAACGCCCAGGCGGGCGTAACATCACCTGGACCTGTACCGTTGAACACCAGGGTATGCTCATAAAGTGCCCCCAAAAACGGCTGTGAAAGCCAGCGACCAGCCAAAACCAACCCCAACATGAACAGGACAACAGCAACTGCCTGATACACAAGCACCATCCATTGCAGGGACTGGTTGATAAGGGTTTTATACCTTTGAAAGCCAAGTTGCATGTTACGCTGCGCATTATTGGAGACCATAATGTTTGAATTTTACTCTACAACTCCACCACCGGTATATGGTACTTTCATAACAAAGAAGAAAGGCTGGAAAATAAAAAGTCCACCAGCACAGGCTGATGGACTTTGAGATGAAACATCCAAAACTAAATATCCAAATTTCTCACGCTCTTTGCGTGGGTTTGGATAAATTTCTTGCGCGGGTCTACCGCGTCCCCCATCAACATGTCAAAGGTGCGGTCAGATTCGGCGGCGTCTTCCACTGTCACCAGAAGCAGGGTGCGGTTGGTGGGATTCATGGTCGTCTCCCATAGTTGCTCCGGGTTCATTTCGCCAAGACCTTTGTAACGCTGAATGCCTACTTTATCGTTGCCAATGTCTTTAACGTATTTGTCTTTTTCTTTATCGCTATACGCATACTTAACCTGATTCTTATAAGCGACGCGATACAAAGGCGGCTGGGCAATATACAAATGACCGTCGTCAATCAATTGCGGCATGTAGCGGAAGAAGAAGGTCAGAAGCAAGGTGCGGATATGACTGCCGTCCACATCTGCATCGGTCATGATGATGACGCGCCCATAGCGCAGCCCTTCGAGGTCGAAGTTGTCGCCGACGCCCGTGCCAAGCGCGGAGATGAGCGACCTGACTTCGTTGTTGCCGAGAATTTTGTCGAGGCGGGCGCGCTCGGTATTTAGGATTTTGCCGCGCAACGGAAGAATTGCCTGGAAGTGGCGGTCTCGTCCCTGTTTGGCTGAGCCACCAGCCGAGTCACCTTCCACGATATAAAGCTCGGTCTTGGATGAATCGCGTTCGGAGCAATCTGCCAGTTTGCCGGGCAGGGTCAATGACTCAAGCGCAGATTTGCGGATGACGAGATCACGCGCCTTCCGCGCCGCATCACGCGCACGGGCTGAGGTGAGACATTTGGAAATAATCGCCTTCGCCGCCTGCGGATTCTCGTCCAGGAAGGTGCTGAATGCTTCGCCGACCACCTGGGTGACATAGGTCTGCGCTTCGGGATTCATCAACTTGACTTTGGTTTGCGATTCAAATTGCGGGTCGGGATGCTTGACAGAGACAATGGCAGTCAAGCCTTCGCGTGTATCATCACCGGAGAAGTTGGGGTCGGCATCCTTGAGCAAGCCATTCTTGCGAGCATAGTCATTGACCACACGGGTCAACGATGAGCGCAGCCCTGTCAGGTGCGTACCACCGTCAATGGTATTGATGGTGTTGGCAAAGGAATAAACCGATTCTGTGTATGAATCTGTATACTGGATCGCGGCTTCGATACCGATATTTTCGACCTCTTTTTCAACATGCACTACAGGATGAAGCCCCTCGCGGTTACGGTTGAGATAACGAACAAACGCTGTGATGCCGCCTTCAAAATAGAAGGTCATCTCACGGTCGGCGCGCTCATCAATGAACTTGATGGTCACACCGCGTGTCACAAAGGACATTTCGCGCAGGCGTTGAACCAGCGTATCGAAACGGAAGTCAATATCTTCCGTGAAAATTTGCTTGTCAAATTTAAAGGTCTGTTTGGTACCTGTCTCTTCCTTCACCTTGCCGATCTGTTTAATGGCGCCCTGGGGTACGCCGCGTTTGTATTCCTGCCGCCAAACCTTATTATCGCGTTTGATCTCGGTAAACATCCACTCAGAGAGGGCGTTCACGGCGCTGATACCCACGCCATGTAAACCGCCAGAGACTTTGTAACCGCCGCCGCCGAATTTACCGCCCGCACCGATAACCGTCATCACGACATCCAATGTTTCCATTGGCTTTCCATTTGCATCTTTTTTGCTGGGATGGGGACCGACAGGAATACCACGCCCGTTATCTTCAATTGTGACACTGCTGTCAGGGTGAATGGTAATGTCAATTCGATCGCAAACACCGGCAAGTGCTTCATCAATCGCATTGTCCACCACTTCATAAACAAGGTGGTGTAACGCCTTAATATCCGTACCGCCTACATACATGCCGGGACGTTTACGCACATGATCAATACCTTCGAGGGCTTGAATGGAACTTACGTCATAATTTATTTGATTATCAGCCATAAAAAAATCTCCATATCTGGAGTGCAAAATCAGGAGGTTTTGCACTCCGTAAAAAATGCTATGCCCGTTTGGTCGGGTTCAATTTCAAACGTTCCATCGTATCTTGCAGCCAGATGTTTATATCGCGATAATAAACGAAACTGGATGCCAGCAAGGCGGTGGCGACAAATGAATGTCCCAAAATGCCCACAAGTGTCATCCAGGAATCTTCGGGGGGGATATTCCAGACGAAGTTCAAGCCAAATGACAGCAGGAACATCGTCAGTACGAACAAACTGCTCGTGGGAAGTGAGAAACGCACCATCCGCAGGCTGGTCAACATGGACGTAAATGCGTTTTGCTGTTTGACGAAAATACCATGCGACCAGAAGAACAAAGGCACGATCACCCACATCGAAGCAAGGCTAAGAAACAGAACAATCAGGTTGGCAATAAAGGCATTGAACTGAAGCACCACTGCCAGGATCAAAAAAGTGGGCAGTCCGATAAACACAGAAAGAAAGCCCCATAAAATGGAAACAAGGATGGTTTGCGCGATTGCGCGAAAAATCCCCAGGGGTTGCGCGCCGGTGTTCGCCAGCGCCAGCCACGCCACAGCGCGGAAATACAATCCGCCGCCAACCCAGCCGAGGAGGGTCAATAAGAATACCCAGCCGAGCAAACCTGCCGCGCTGACCTGCCAAATGACAGGATCGCCCAAAGGCGTTTGAGAAACTTCCTGAGGTAGGAACAGGCTCGAGATGCCGATTGGAATCGTGTGGAAAATCCAAAATAAATTGATTCTGGGGATGGTCGCCTCGTACAAACTCATGGCGCGTTGAACATCCTCTGCGGGGATGCCGCCCGATTTCCAGATCGTCAGCACATCTGCCTTGATCAAATCGAACAAGGCATCCATGCGCAGGCGCGGACCCAGCCACAAAAACAAATTCACCAGCAAAGGCAGAAACATTGCCGTGATATTGGTGGCGATCAGGTCAAAGCCTGTTTTAATGGAATTGATAATTCCGGGGGGAGGAGGCAGGTTTTCTATTCGTGAAACGTCCATAACAGGTTGATTCTACCATACCCCCGCTTGCGTTCATGCGCTCTGACAGGTACAATCTTTATATGCAAGAGCGCCATTCATTTTTGCCATCTGCAAACCGTATCGGCACATTAATCGCCTCTGTCCTGCTGGCATTTGCGCTGACCCGACTGGTTCAATCGCCACGCTTCACGGTTTCCATCACCCTGCCGGGATTCTACTTCGCCTCCCCCCTCACCCTCAGCGCCGCCATGACCCTGCTTGCCGCCGCGCTGACTGCAACCGGTATGGACTGGCTGACACGCGAACACCCAACGCTTGGTCAAAAGCCAAATATCGAACACCTGATGCTGCCGACGCTGACCACATTTGTGGTTGGGGCGCCGCTGGCGTTGTTGTCCAACAGCTCTGCCTGGTGGGTTGGTTTTGCGCTGAGCGCAGTTTTGCTGGCGGGCGTTTTCGTTGCAGAATACATCACCATTGACCCATCGGCGCCGTATTATGCCTTTGCCCGCGCCGGACTTACTGCGCTGGCGTATGCTTTATTTTTGATTCTAGCTACTTCGCTGCGGTTTTCCGGCGCGCGCATGTTCCTGCTTGTGCCTGTGCTCTTCATCGTTGCGGCGTTGATTAGCTTACGCATTCTTCATCTCGACGGCACTGACCGCTGGGATTTCCCCTGGGCAATTGGCATTGGCATTGTTTGCGCGCAAATTGGGGCGGGGCTGCATTACTGGCATCTGACACCGATTCAATTTGGGTTGGCGCTCGCAGGTCCGCTTTACGCGCTGACAATGTTGTCTGCCAGCCTGGCTGAGAATATTCCCGCGCGCCGCGCCGCGACTGTCCCCGCATTGATTGTTGCGTTTGCCTGGATTTCAGCCTTCTTTCTAAGATAATGCAATCGCTCACACTGACAAAAAATCAACTGCAAAAAATGATCGCGCATGTTGACTTTCACGCGCCGCTGGAGGCTTGCGGGCTTTTGGCAGGACTCAACTCACAGGTGGAATCAGTGCTTGAGGTGACAAATCAAGCCCAGAGCGCGGCGCGGTTTATGATGAATCCCATCGAGCAGTTGAAAGCCTTCGAGTGGATCGAATCCAACGGTCTGGACTTAATCGGCATCTTTCACTCCCACCCTGCTGGACCTGAAATTGTTTCGCCAACCGACATCGCGGATGCCGCCTATGCAGTTGTGCATGTCGTCCTAGCCCGCGTGAATGGCGCGTGGCATGCCCGAGGCTTTTGGATAAAAGATGGCGCTGTCAGCGAAGTGAGTTTGCAAATTAAGTAAGCAACCTTATTTCATTTTCTGTGTTTTTAATCTTACGTTTCGTCACACCGCACTTGCGTGCGGTGCAAGTGTTGCGAGGAGATTGCTTCGGGCAAAAGAGCGCCCTCGCAATGACATAACTCACTGGAGGAGTTTCGATGCAAATTGTGTTCGATATTGGGATCATTCTACTGGCGTACCTTTTTGGCTCGATCCCCTTTGGATTGCTGATCGTAAAACTTAAAACGGGAAAAGATATTCGCGAAGTGGAAAGCGGGCGCACCGGTGGGACCAATGCCATGCGCGCGGCTGGTTTTTGGGCGGGCTTTGCGACTGCCATGCTTGATATTTTGAAGGGTGCTGGCGCAGTTTGGGTCACAGCCTGGCTCACACCCGATAGTCATTGGGCGCATGTGATTGCGCCGCTTGCAGCGATCATCGGTCATAACTATTCCATCTTTTTGCCTGTGCGTGATGAGAATGGAAAGATTGTCCGCTTAAGCGGCGGCGCGGGCGGAGCACCTTCTGTCGGCGGCGCCATGGGGCTTTGGCCCGGCTCGATTTTAATCATCCTGCCGCTTGGCATGTTGACCTTCTTCACGCTCGGCATTGCATCCGTCACCACAATGGCGGTGGCTTTGTTCGCGATCATCATCTTCGCTGTGCGCGCTTCACAAGGATTGATGCCGTGGATGACTGTCTGGTACGGCGTGGGCGCGGAAATTTTGCTGATCTGGGCTTTACGTCCTAATCTCAAAAAATTATTCGAGGGCAATGAGCGTGTGGTGAAGTACAGTCTGAACGGTTGGCTGCGGGCAAGGAAGGAAAAGAAAGAAGTTGGATAGTTAGAAAGCAAAGAGACTGTTGAAAGACAGCCTCTTTTTGTATCTATACTAGCACGGGTACAAATTGCGCTTTTAATCAGCCACAGAGAACACAGAGGTTTTCCTCAAAAACCTCTGTGTTCTCTGTGGCTAAAATGAACAGGACAAAACCGCAATTTATGACCGCGCTCGGTACAACTTTGCCTTCCATCCAAGAGGGATGCGGAGAAGACTCTTCATGCCCACATATTTTCCCCACAATTTGCCCTTGCGTATTTTTATTTTTTATGTGAAAATATGGTCGCTCCAGTCAGGGTGCCCCCCTCACCCTGACTGGAGCATTTTATTTAACTGAATGGGGCGCAAACGTTATGTTTTTATATTTCCAAACCTTGTACCGTAAGATATACTCGCGCACATGAATTTGCAAAAGCCTCCTCTTGACCCGCATATTTCTTCACCTGACAGCAATGAGTATTTCAATTCCATCAGCCATTTAATTGGCGCGATCCTATCCATTTCGGCTCTGGCAGTGCTGGTTACGTTGGCGGCGATCAACAACAAGCCCACGCATGTGATCGGCTTTACGATTTACGGCACAAGCCTGTTTCTATCCCTATTATTCAGTTGCCTGCTACATTTCTTTTTACTTTTTGGAAAATACCTGCGCGTTTTCGGCATTCTCGACCACAATGCAATTTACCTGTTGATCGCCGGCACATACACCCCGTTTTGTTTAACCATTTTTAGCGGCGCGACAGGCTGGGTGCTATTTGGCGTTATTTGGAGTCTGGCTGTATTCTTTATTACGCTCAAGTCCATTTTTTTTGGGAAGATTTCCATTCTGATGTCCAATATCAGTTATTTGCTGATGGGCTGGCTCATCGTCTTTCTGATCGAACCCATTTACACCCAGTTGGGCATGGGAGCCATTTCCCTGTTGATTGCAGGCGGACTCTTCTACACGGTCGGCGCGTTGATTTTTGCAAACGGGAAACCAAATCCGTTCCCGCCGTATTTTGGCAACCATGAGATTTGGCATTTATGTGTTTTGGCTGGCAACACAGCCATGTTCCTGGTGATGCTGCTTTATGTTTTGCCCTATCCGCAAGGATGATTACTGAAAATCGGGGGAGAAACAGGGAGAGAGAATCTCCAACGGGTCAAATCAGGCAATCCCCTCCAAACAGGTATCGTATCACCCAAAAGTTCCAGTTTCAAAACAAATCATATATTATTTTCTTTTGTTCGTGTAAAATGACTAAAAGGTTAACTCATGCGCATTGCTTTTATCTCTGATATCCACGGGAATTTCACCGCTTTTCAAGAAGTCCTTGCGGATATTCACACACAATCCATTGATCAAATCGTTTATCTTGGCGATGCTGTTACCCTGGGTCCGCAGCCGCTTGAAGTGTTGAATGCCTTGAGAGAGTTGAAATGCCTGCACATCAAAGGGAATCATGATGCGGCAATGATACACCCTGAGAGCGCGGCAGAATACGAAGTCGCCAGCCACCTGATCCCAGACCTGTACTGGTGCAAAGATCAACTTTCGCCAGATGACCTTGAATTCATCGACTCGTTTAAGCCGATGGCTGAAATCCATTTGCCACACGGCAACCATATCCTTGCCTATCATGGGTCGCCGCTATCATTCACCGATATTATTCAGGCAACAACTCCCAATGAATTACTGGATGTCTATTTTAAGGGGCAAAAAGCCAACATATTCATTGGCGGGCACTCCCACATTCAAATGGTTCGACGCTACGACAATAAACTTATCCTTAATTCAGGCAGTGTGGGCAATGCGTTCAGGTTTGCATATTCTCCCGGCACGCCGGTACATTTACTGCCCTGGGCAGAATATATGATTGTCTCTCAAAGCGGTGCGTCGCTGAGCGTGGATGCACGGCGTGTTTATTTTGATACAGAACAGCTGCTCAAAGAAGTAAGGGGAAGCCAACTGCCCTGCGCGCCTTGGTGGCTTAATCAATATTCCAAATGATGACGGTTAAAAAAGGGGAGAAAAAAGCCCATTGATGGCTGGCAGGCTGAGGCGTTGTCGGTCTATGGAAGAATCAGGCGCGAGACGGGTTTTCATCCAAATCACCTTACAAAAATTACAGGTTCATTGCAAATTAAATGGGGTAAAATCACGTAAATTCTCTCAAAAAATCAAAAAAATACACCAAGCTATAATATGGAGGTAAGGAAACATGTTTGTTACAAAGAACCTTTACCAGAACGATGAAGCATGGAAAAATGTCTCTCTTGGACATTCCAAAGAGACAATTGGCGGGTGGGGCTGTTTGTTGACTTCTGCCACCATGATGCTTAATGGAATTGGATATAACGAGACCCCAGTAACCGTCAACGAAAAGATGAAAAGCGCTGGCGGATTTCAGGGGGCTTTTTTTATCCCCAGCGTCCTGCCTTACATCTGGTCCAATTGTGCTTATCAAGATATGCAACCCTGCGAAAACTCGCCCGCGCCCATTTCCCTGATTGACGCGGCAGTGGCAGCAGGCAAGCCTGTCATCCTACAAGTGGATTGGAACAAGCAAGCGGGTATTCAAACCCACTTTGTATTGGTAAAGGAAAAAAAGGGAGATGATTATCTGCTTTATGACCCGTATAAATATGGCGGCGACGGTCCCGACAAGGAAGTACTGCTCACCACCCGTTATAAATATAATGGCGCAAAATTAGCGTCTGAAATCAGCGCAGTATTATGGTTCAACTCATACAGCACTACGCCGCCCGAACCGCCAAAAATCGAAAAAGTCCCCGTGCCTGCTGAAAAATATATCATCTACGCGGCTGAAGACGACCTGTCCTTGCGCGCCGAACCGTCTGTCGGCGGATATTTGTGGAAGCGCATGTTGATCGAAACAGAATTGACCTGCCTCGAGCCTAAAGCGCAAGCCAAAGCAAAAATCGGTGTGCAAGGTCAATGGATTCAAGTACAGGATCCGAAAGGCGATCAGGGATATGTAGCCGCATGGTTCGTTTCTGAACAAAAGGGAAAGCCCACATCATCTTCTTCAGCTTCGACGACTGTTGCTGCTGCGCCCAAGCCTGGCGCAGCACCCAAGCCTGCCCCAGCCGCCGCACCCGCTCCTGCCGCGGCGCCTGTTCCTGCCGGCGCATTGGCGCTCTATCCCACCGAAGAATTATCCTTCCGCACGCAACCCGTCATTGCTCCTGAAACATTAATTCGGCGCGTACCCACATCCGAACAACTGATCTGCCTTGAGCCTGCAAACCAGACCATTGCAAAAGTTGGCGTGCAAAATCAATGGCTCAAAGTACGCAGCGTTGATAAAAAGGAAGGTTACGTTGCCGCGTGGTACGTAAAATACGCGGGAGGCTCCACCGCGCAAACAGCAACCGCAGCCACCCCCGCGACTGCTACAGGAACGAATAAAGTTAAAACCACCGTTGAAATGGTCTCCTTGCGCAACCAGCCAGTTGTAAGCGACGCATCCCTGATCAAACGCGTGCCAATCAACTATGAATTCACCATCACCGAAGCAGGCGGCGAGGCAAAGATCGGCGCAAACGACAAGTGGATCAAGGTGAAAGACGCCGCCAACGAAGGGTATGTTGCAGCCTGGTTCGTTTCGCGCTAACTTGAGAACAGGTTATGGCAGACGCAAACGGATCGCGCAAGACAAAAATTTTCATTTCCTACTCGCGTAAAAACAAGCTTTTTGTACGCAAGTTAAACAAAGCCATTAATGAGAGTGGCATTGAGTCATGGGTGGATTGGGAAGGCATCCCCCTCAGCGCCGATTGGATGGCGGAGATTACCGCCGCAATCCGGTCGAGCGATGCGTTTGTATTTGTGATCAGCCCGGATTCGCTCAAATCCAAAGTCTGCATGGATGAACTGGAACTGGGGATAAAGCTCAATAAAAAGGTCATCCCCGTCCTATACCTCGAGCCGCAAAGGGGACAGGAGATGCACCCCAAGCTGGCATCCACCAACTGGGTGTACATGCGTCCCAAAAAGGATGACTTCAAAGCCACGGTTCCCAAACTGATCGACGCCATTCAAACCGACCTGGGCTGGGTGCAGCAGCATACGCGTCTTTTACAGCGCGCTTCGGAATGGGATGTGAAAAGCCGTAATAAAAGCTATGTTCTCCAAGGTACCGACCTTGAAGAAGGCGAACATTGGATGACTGAATCCACCACCAGCGAGGGGCGCAGCGTGGTTCCCGTCCAGGCGGAATATATCAGCACCAGCCGCAAGGTGGCGGTACAGCGACAGCGCAACCTGACCATCGGCATCGGTATCATGCTGGTCATCAGCATGTTGTTGGGAATCTACGCGTTCCAACAGCGCAGTGTGGCGCTCGAAAACGAAAAGAATGCACAAAAAGTCATTGCCGACGACAACGCCCTGAAAGCAAGCGCCCAGCGCAGCGCGGCTGAAGCAAAAATCCATCAGGACCGCGTCGGCGAGTTGGACACCAGCACCCTGCTGGCATTGGACGCCTATCAGCGACTGCCCGGTCTTGCGGATGCCGAAAACATCCTGCGACAAAACATCAGCCTGCTTCCAATTCCCATCGCGCAAACAAACGTCGGCGCGCGCATCTGGACGATCATGGCGACCCCGGATTCGGAAAAATTCGTCACGGCTGATTCCAACGGCGATGCCTGCATCTGGAGCATGAAGGACGGCTCGCAGTTGCTCTGCATGGAACACGACGGCATTGTCTATGATCTAGCCATGAGTCAGGACGGTAAGATTCTGGTCACAGGGACCGAAAAGGGCTTGCTGACCTTTTGGGATGCGGATAGCGGCAAACAGATAAAAGCGCTGCAATTCGATGGGAGCATCTGGGAATTGTGGCTGCATCCCAACGGACGCTGGCTGGGAATGGGTAGAACCAAGGCAGTCAGTATCATTGACATGGAAGACATGAGTGAGGAACTCAGTTTCACACAAGAGGGTGAAGTCAAGGCAATTGCCTTCGATGGCGACGGCGCATACATGGCATTCGGAACCAGCAAGGGAAATGTATCCGTTTGGAAGGTGATGGGCAATCAAACACTGGCAGGTCCCAAACACAACGGCGGCGTCATAGACCTCGAGTTCAGTCCCGATGGGAAGTGGCTGATCAGCGTGGGGGAAGATAGCACCGCGCGCGGGATGCTGACGGCGTATGGCGGTCAAAAATATTCGGTCACGCATGGCGACTGGGTGGAGGATGTCACGTTCGGACCCGACAGTTCGTGGTTCGTAACCGTGTCGGACGACAACACGGTGCGCGTTCTCGAAACTGAAACCGGGCAGGAAAAACTGCGCATGGAGCAGGCGAACTTCGTCCAAAAGGTGCGGGTCAGCAAGGACGGTCAGTGGATCGCAACAACGGGCTACGACAAAACCCTGCGCATCTGGGATTCAGCCAGCGGCGCGGAGGTTATGCAGATTCCCGTGGAAGGAATTGGCTCGTCCATCCGCTTCAACAGGGATGCCACGCGCCTTGTCGTCGGCGATTACGATGGTCACATCACCCTCTTGGACGTTTCCCATCTCAAAGTGCGGACAGGGTTTATACAGTTCTCGGAATTTATCCACGATGCGATTTTCAGCCCGGATGGCAAGTGGTTCGCAGTCAACTCTGACGACAAAAACGTCTGGCTGGTCAACTCAGACCAGTTGGGCAAAACGCCGGACGAACGCAAAAGTCTGGTTGTCACGAACGGCTTGACCAGCGACATGGCTGTCAGCGCGGATTCGAATTGGATCGCCGTGGTGGAGGAGGACGAGAATTTCGCCAGCTATAACCGCGTTGTATTAGCAAAAGCGGATGGCGTGGAAAAATATTTCCTTTCCCACGACGGGAATGCAATCAGCACGGCGGTTTTCACTCCCGACAGCAAACAGGTCATTACCGCCGATGAAAAAGGGGTGATTAATATTTGGAGTGTGGAAAGCGGCGAAAAAATCTCCAGCCTCGATGCGTCAGGCGTGGTTCTGTCCCTTGCCGTATCCCCCGATGGAAAACATCTTGTCACAGGCATGGAAGAAAGCAACAAGAGTGTTGTTTGGAACCTCGCCACGAAAGCCCAAATTGCCACGCTGGAACAGGTCGGCAGGATACAAGCCGTCCAGTTCAGCGGGGATGGGAAACTGCTCGCCACAGGCAGTTCCGATGCGACTGTGAATTTTTGGAACGCGGAAGGCGGTTCCTTCACCCCTGCGGACGGCGGGTTCCTCGCAAACGGCGAAGTGTTATCCCTGGGTTTCAGCCCGGACAACGCCCGGCTGGCAATCGGCGATTCCAGCGGCTATGTCTACCTTTATGACTTTGCCCTCAGCCAGGAAGTCTCCCGCCTGCCGCACGTTGACAAGGTGACCAGCATATCGTTCTCACCGGACGGCAAACAGCTTGCCACTGCAGCGCGCAAGACCGTATCGTTATGGGACGTACCGTCCATTCCACTGGTCACACGCGACAAGCTGGAAGAAACCGCTTGCGGACGCCTGACCAGCAATCTCGACGAAAGTAAATGGAAGACCCTGTTCTTTGAAGAGGAATATCGCCCCATCTGTCCAAACCTGCCGTCAAGTGAAAACTAGAATTATTGGAGAAGCCAATATGGAAACACAACCTCAACAAGTCACACCTATTTTGGAAGTTGCCTGGGCGCGTTTTGCCCAACTGGATGCCGCCTCGAGCAGACGGGCAAAATCGCATCTCCGTATGCGGCGCTGGATTGCAGCCTTCGGGGTTCTGGCAACCTTGTTTGCCATCCTGACCGAAATCTATCCCGCAAACTTTCCGCAACTGGGCGGGCTGGTTTTGAAAGTATTATTGATTGCCTCGCCCCTTTTAGCCTCTGGTCTTGCCGCATTCGTGAGCAAGTTCTATTCAACTGGTGACTGGCTGGTGGCACGCGCAGGCGCAGAGGAAATACTAAAGGAAATCTACGCCTATCGAACCATCCTGCAAAAAACGCGAACACGCCGCGTCTGGCTTGAAAAAAGACTGGAGGAAATTCTACGCTCCGTCTATCGTGGAATGAACGGCGAAATGATCCTCGAACCCTTCAAGGGCGCTCTTCCCCCCGCGCCGCGCTTTAGCCCCGAATATCCTGACAGCGACCCTGGCTTTCACGACCTGAGCGGCAATGAATATTTTCGCTACCGACTTGAAGACCAATTAAGCTGGCACACCCGTGAAGTAAACAGAAGGCAAAAGGAACGAACCCGCCTGCAATGGTTGATCCTCTTTGCTGGCGGCATGGGCGCCCTGCTTGCAGCATGGGGACCACCCATAGCTTTATGGGTGGCGCTCTCCGCCGCTTTCACATCGGCATTCATCGGTTGGCAGGAACTCCGCAGCTTGGATTCAGTGGTTCGCAATTACAGCAAAGTCGTCATGGAATTGACCATCCTGTCCAATCATTGGCAGAACCTGGAAATCGAGGAACAAAACCAGACCGAGTTCTACAAAGTGGTGCGCTCCACAGAAGATATTTTGTGGGGTCAAAATGTGGAATATATCAAGGCGATGCAGGAAGCCTTGCGCGAGTCAGACCTGGAAGAGGAAGCCAGCCTGATCAACCGCGTAATTCAAGAACAGCGTGATTCAGACCTGCGCCTCAAGAAATCCATGCAAGACGCAATCATTGATCAAACGACAAAATCTCTCGATGAGATGGAAGAAACGATAAACGAGAAGTTCAAGGAAGTGCTGGGATCCCTGTCTGAAGAAGCCTCCTCCGAAGTCGTGCAAGCCGAGCTTGCCGCCATGCAGGAAGCAATTCAAGACACAGCGCAAAATATTGCAGAGCGCATTGGGTTGAGCCTGACATCCTCTCTCAAAGCGATTCAGGCAGAGTTCGACGGTGTGGAAATCAGCGGCAACACCCCGCCGAGCGTACTTAACGATCTCCTATCCCGCTATCCAAAAACAACTGACGCCAAGGGATAGTAGTTCATCCTTGAGGAGAAATAATGACTGAGCCAAACGCAACTGTTCCGAAAGAAATTCCAGCGGATGCCAACAAGCCCGTCGAGCCGCTTCAGCCCCAGGCGCACACCCCTGCCAATACGCCGCGACCAACCCAGCTTCCGGCGGCTGTGGTTCCACCTGTAAAAGAGGAAAAAGTCGTAGAAGCCATGCCTGCGCTGAGTAAAGAAATAAACAATGCGCCACCGCGCCAAATCCGCGCGGAAATTCGTCCACATGCCTTTGTGGTTATGCCATTCGGAAAAAAGAAAGGCGGAGACGGCTCGTTATATGATTTCAACACAATCTACAAAACGTTGATCGGACCTGCGCTGGAAGAAGCTGGCTTTGAACCCTTCCGCGCAGATGAAGAAACCACATCTGGCGATATTTTGACCGATATGTTCCAGGAGTTATTGCTTGCCGATCTCTGTATTTGTGATTTGAGTATTGATAACGCCAACGTATATTATGAACTTGGCATCCGCCATGCCTTCCGCAAACGTGGCGTTGTTCACATCCAGGCTGGGCGCGCGTACATGCCCTTTGATATTTTCAACGTCCGCACCCTGCCCTATCACATCACCCCCGAAGGCGTGCCAGACCCAGACTTTATTAAAAATGATATTCAAGCTATTGCGCGTATGACCAGGGACACCTGGGCATCAGACCGCGATTCAGTTCACAGCCCCATTTTCAACCTGCTCACCGGGTTGAAGGAGCCAGAACGAAAAACCCTGCGCACTCCGCTGGCAACAGGCTTTTGGCGCGAATACAACGAATGGAAGGAAAGGGTGACTGTCGCCCAGCGACAGAAACGTATTGGAGACATTTTACTGCTCACGGAAGAAATCCAAAATCCCCTTATCAAAGAAGAAGCAATTGGCGAAGCGGGCAAGGCACTCGCCAACATGGGGCGCAATGAACTTGCGCTTGTACAATATCGCAAAGGCTTGGAAACAAATGCGGGCAATTTGACATTCCGCCGCGAAGAAGCTTTCCACCTCAACCGCCTGAGACGCGTGGACGAAGCCATTGTCAAGATCGAAAACCTGTTGAACGACTTCCCGAACGACAGTGAAGCCATCTCCTACCTGGGCAGAATTTACAAGGAGATGTGGGCAGATTCATGGAAGCACATTAGTGATAAAAACAAACGCATGAAGAATGCTTTCGAATCCTATCACTGGCTGATCAAAGCCGCCGATATTTACATGAAAGGCTTCCATATTGACCTCAACAATTATTACCCTGGCGTCAATGCGCTCACCCTCTCCACAATCGTAGTTCATCTTGCTGATAAATTTGACGATAAAAAAGACCCCGACCCCGACATCGCCCGCATCCGCCATGATTTACCTGAGTTACGCGGCGCGCTGATCTTTGGGCTTGAAGCCAGAGCCGACGACGACAAGGCAGATTATTGGACATTGATCTCGCTTGCTGAGTTGAGAGTGCTCACCGCCGAAAATGTATCCTGTGTGGCGCGCGCCTACCGCAAAGCGATCACAGCCTCACGCCGAAACCTGTTTTTCCTGAATTCCTCTTTGGCACAATTGGAGATTCTCAAAGCCATTGGGTTGCGTGAAGAATTTGTAAAAGTGGGCATCAAAACCATCAGGGAAGAAATTGCACGGACCAGCGGTGAAGACACCCCACATGCAGCCGGTAAAAGTAAATCCAAAAAGGCAAACCAGGATGGGCGCGCCTTCCTTTTCACCGGGTACATGATTGATCATCCTGGCAAGGAAAAGAAAACCTTCCCGGCAGACAAGGAAGATGAAATCCGCCAGGAAATTCAAAAAACACTGGAAAGCTTCAACCTCATCCCTGATGACAGGGCATTTGTAAGCGGACTCTCAGCAGGCAGCGAAATCCTCTTTGCCGAAATTTGCGCTGAAAAGGGGATAAAGATAAAAGCCTTCCTGCCGTTACCTGAATCGGCTTACGTCCGTAAATTTGTATCCCCCGCAGGCGACGCATGGGTTGACCGCTTCTATAAAATTCGCAACCACCCGCTGGTTGAGGAATTTTATCAAATTGAAAATGTGGGTCTCCCCAAAAAAGAAGACGATCCCTACGAGCGTAATAACCGCTGGGCGCTGTATTCATCCCTTGGACACGGCATAGACAAATTACGCGTGATCGCGTTATGGAATACGCACGGTGACAAGCCGAAGGATCAGGATGCCCGCCTTGTGCAGCACATGATCGAACTGACCCGCGACCTGGGCGGCTCCATCGAACAGATTAGCACCGCCAAACACCTGCACAAGACCATGGACAATGTTTTTGCCCGCCTGATGAATGACGACCCATCCAAATCAGGCAATAAGCCAGCCCCACATAGGAAAAAGAAATAAACGGCAAGTCTCCAATACAAAACCCGCCAGTTCAACTGGCGGGTTTCATTCTTTCTACGGCTTTCTCTTTTGGGTAGGGCCATATTTCATCGTTTACCCCTTTTGCCAAAAAGAAATCCCCCGCCCGAACAGTGACGGGTCCCTCAAAGGTATGAACGGTTACCATACAGTCTTCATCGCCCTCTGTCAAATCAATAAGCGGCACAAGCAAGGTAACAGCGCGTTTTACGCAAAGCCCCGGCGCAGTGATGACATAAGTTTCATCAAAAATGCGTGCATCAATCGGCCACATATCATCGGGCTTATCCAACTCACTGACCAATAAATCACCTTTCTTAGCTGTCAATTTTGCGCCCCATGGGGTGACTACTTCCATGGTTTGAGGTTCACCCCCGTCCGGGACAAAAGGCACAGCGCGGCGCAAAACCGTACTGCGATACGGCTTGAAGTTCAAAAATTTTATTATTGGATCATCAGGCATTAAAATAACAGGGGCTTTCATGTAGAAACTCCAATATCGTCCATAGGTTGTTATTATAACGGGCAAACAGCACACAAGGATAGTAGATGGCAAGCGAATTTACGCATCACTCAAAACAAATGACACACTTGCAACGCCCAATCCCCTGTGCTATAAGAGATGGATTACTGGTAAAACGGAGCCCACCATGCACCACTTATTTTCAAAGCACATCATCACAATTTTCATCACACTGATTTTCACTTCCCTGGCTTGTTCATCGCTCACGCCGTCTGCTGAACCTAAAACAAGTTATCGCTACGACAACCTCCCAGACGCGGGAAAAAGCGACAAAACCGTCGCCGAATTTCGCGCCATCTCACAATGGGGAAAAACCAACATCAC
>JFJP01039109.1_pt1 | contig 22774 bp, 17 predicted proteins | sample 431651 | NCBI WGS metagenome assembly JFJP01 (sample SAMN02602958, study PRJNA72255) | Microbial mat metagenome, whole genome shotgun sequencing project. | biome: fresh water; feature: sink hole; material: water; isolation source: purple microbial (photo- and chemosynthetic) mats found in...
AATCGACCGATGATAAAACGCTTGAATTTATCAATAGAGGACATAACTATGCCTGTTCGGAAAGTACAATCAAAGCAACAGCCGCAAGGGGAATAAGAACCGGAGCACATTTAATTTTAGGCTTACCACTCGAGAGCAGAGAAACGATACTTTCACATGCATCAAAAATATCTGAATTACCTCTCACGGCCATAAAATTACATCAATTACAATTGGTTCAAGGAACAAAAATGGCAATACAATACAATCAACATCCTGAATGGTTTAATATGATAAGTTCGGGGGAATATATCGAACTTGTTATTGATTTTCTTGAACTTTTAAATCCTGCAATTGCTGTGGAACGTTTTGTTTCTCAATCCCCTAAAGAACTACTCATTTCGCCCGACTGGGGTTTAAAGAATTTTGAGTTTGTGGATAAAATTGAGAAAAAATTGGTGGAACGGGATACATGGCAGGGAAGATTAATGTGATGATGTGTTGATGTGTTGATGTGATAATGTGAAGATTAAATAAATTGAAGAAATTATCAAATTATTACTCTTGAAAATTAACTAAGTGGTTGAAATAATTTAATGTCGTAAATTTACAAAGAAAGATATCTTAGATTACAAAATTTCAAATTGTTAATTAAGTTATTGGAGAATACACTCATAGTTTCATAATCACATCACCACATCATCACATCATCACATCACCACATCACCACATCACCACATCATCACATCATCACATCACCACATCACCACATCACCACATCATCACATCGTCACATCACCACATCACCACATCATCAAATCACCAAATCACACATCACACATCACTCCACCTGTTTTACACCTATCAGCCTATCGTATCTTGCACCCCAGGGCCGATTATAAACATAGATGGTGTATTCGTTTTTAGTTTGCCAGTAACTGCCATCCACTTTTTCGACTGAAGCTTTAGTTGATCCTTTGGGTACAAACCAATACTGATAATTGTATCCACCTTGCTTTAAAAGTAATGTTTGGTAGTACATTCCTGAATTTACATCGTATTTTAACCTTGAAATATCATTCAACAAATTGTAATTATATTCACCACCCAAATAAAGCTGTCCATCAAAAAAAGGTTGTTTGGTTGGGAGATAAAAATGAACTAAGATATAATCAGCTTCGTTGTTTGCATTATCAAATCCATCTTGATAATTTATCAGAAACTTGCCATTGACATCAAAATTCTGCATATATATTTTAGAATTCTGTATTTTATCAGGATTCAAAAAAGCTTCGTAATGGGGTTGTTTATATTTAATTTCGGCTATTCCCTCGCTCGCAGCATAAACCGACGAAATATCGAAGCGGTGATATTCGTTTCCACCTTCAAAAATCAATTGTTTATTGTTCATAAAACTTAACTTGGAAGCAGAAATAAAAGTAGGTTGAATTCCCCGAACTTCGTTATCAATTCGATTATTTTGCCTTACAACCACCTTAATTTCAGAATTCGGGTCACGAAGGGAATAACCATTCAAAGCTAAATCAAAATCCAATTGCTGCATTCTTCCGTTTAACTCCGTATCAGTATTTCCTCTAATGGTTGCATTTATTTTTACACGAGGCTCAACAATTGAAAAACATGCCCGGGCTATGGGTTTTTCTACATTATTATCTTCGTAAATAATTATGGCATAATTACCCGATATTTTGAAATTTATGTCATCGTTGGGCAGGTAAAAATTATAATGTGTGTATAGAAATGTTGTATTGACCGATAATGTATAATCGACAATAATCGCTGAGGTATATCCACTCAGATATTCGTTTGTCATGAGGTCAGTTGGAGTCCAGTCGGCATTGCAATGTATCACTTTATAACCATACGAATGTGCTTCATGTGACATTTCGTCAAAACGAATATGTAACTTTTCTTCACTGCCTAATTCAATCACAGGTAGAAGAAATTTTTCGTCTTTTATTCCTATCTGCAATGTTTTAATATTGGGTTTAAGAATTTGAGTTCGGTAAATATTTTGTGCCGAAAGTGAACAGATAGATATAAAGAAAATAAATAATAACGACTTCTTCATGCAATGAAAGTATTAAATGTGAACGAAATGATTTACAATTATCCTGCCACAAAAATAAGGAAATTAATTAGGGATACCTATAAATAACTGCTTTTAATTCCATTTATTGAATAGATATGTAATAAAATTTATTGTCCATGTTCTCTTTAATGATTACCAAAAACATTCATTTATAAATCACATGCAATTTAATGAATAAATATGAAATAAGTAACAAGAAGTAATATTTACCAGGTTGATAAATTTTATTGATTACAATTTTTATTTTTCACTTACATTTCAATCTCAATTTAACAATAAATATTTGTTCAATTTTACACTTGTAATAAGTATAATATTATTCTGATTATTAGACATTTGAAAATTACTGAAAAATTTCTTTAATAGAGTGATTGAAATTCAGTGAAAAATTTGTATTTTTGCAGAGTTTTTTTAAAAAAACATGTTGTTAAGCATAATTTGAAAAATACATATCGAATTCTTGAAGCAAAAAACATTGAATTTATTGATAAAGAAATACAGCAGTATTGAGAATATCAATATAAATAAAACACAAAAACCAAATTTCCAAATTTAATATGGCTAACCTGATTAAAACAAAGCGTGGTTTGGATATTCAGATAAATGGCAAAGCAAAAGAAGTAATTGAAAAAACAATTATTTCGGATCAAATAGCCATAATACCTGATTATTATCACGGAATAACGCCAAAAGTGGTAGTAAAAGAAGGCGATAATGTAAAAGCCGGCTCACCCGTTTTTCACGACAAAAAATTCGAAACAATGAATTTTGTTTCGCCGGTGAGTGGAAAAGTGCTGTCTGTTAACAGAGGAGAGCGTCGCAAAGTAATGAGTATTGTAATCGAAAATGACAAAAAAAATACATTTGAAAAATTCAATCTCAAATCACAGAAAGATATAACAAGTGACGAAATTAAAGCATTTTTGCTCACCTCGGGTCTTTGGACTTTTATCAAACAACGCCCTTATGATGTTATCGCAAATCCAACCCAGGCTCCAAGATCAATTTATATCTCCTGCTTCGATACGGCACCTTTAGCTCCCAACAACGAATTTGTTATTGGTAACCAGTTTGAAGATTTTCAGACCGGTATAAACATTTTGACAAAACTCACTACCGGAAAAGTAAACTTAGGAACCAAAGCAGGTGAAAGTATATTCAATAAGGTAAAAAATGTAGAGATTACGCAATTCGAAGGTCCTCACCCCATCGGAAATGTAGGAATTCAAATTAACAATACCCAACCTATTAATAAAGGTGAAGTTGTATGGACAATCAATGTACAAGATGTATTATTCATTGGTCGTTTCTTTACCAAAGGCATTGTTGATTTAACCCGTACATTGGCACTTACAGGTCCCGAAGTTAATGCACCGCAATACTGCAATACCATTGCTGGTTGTAATATCAATCAACTTGTAGATGGTAAATTGAGTCTTAATGTAGCTCACCGCATCATTTGTGGTAATGTACTATCAGGTATCAAAGTAACCCGTGATGAATATCTTGATCCTTACGCCACACAAATAAGTGTAATTCAGGAAGGCAACAATACACACGAAATGTTTGGCTGGGCAATGCCCCGATTGGATAAATTCAGTGTAAGCGGAACTTATTTTACCGGACTACTCGAAAATAAATGGATTCAAAAAATATTTGGCAAACGAAATTATAAATACGATGCACGTATAATGGGCGGAACACGTGCTATTATCATGTCGGGCGAATATGATAAAGTTTTACCAATGGATATTTTGCCGGAATTTTTGATAAAAGCCATGATTACAGGCAACATTGACAAAATGGAAGCACTCGGTGCTTACGAAATTGCACCCGAAGATGTGGCCTTGTGTGAGTTTGTTTGTACCTCCAAATTGCCTTTACAGCAAATTGTTCGTACTGCATTAGATAACATGAAACAGGAAATGGAATAATAACCCTAAATCCGTCAGCCGACGGACTTTAAGATATATGAATGCATTAAAAAAATTAGTAGATAAAGTGAAACCGCATTTCGAGAAAGGCGGTAAACTTGAGAAGTTCCATTCGGTTTTCGATGGATTTGAAACATTCCTTTTTGTTCCGAATACTACATCAAAACAAGGAACACATATTCACGATGCCATTGATTCGAAACGCACCATGGTAATGGTAATAATTGCATTGTTACCAGCTTTACTTTTTGGTATGTTCAATACCGGCTATCAACACTTTTTAGCTATCGGACAACAAGTTAGTTTTATTGACACTTTTATTTTTGGTTTTTTGTCAGTATTGCCATTAATTATTGTTGCTTATGGTGTAGGACTTGGCATCGAATTTATAGTAGCTCAAATAAAAGGACACGAAATTCAGGAAGGATTTTTAGTTTCGGGAATGTTAATCCCACTGATAATTCCAATTGACACACCATTGTGGATGGTTGGAGTAGCCACAGCCTTTGCAGTAATTTTTGCCAAAGAAGTTTTTGGAGGGACTGGCATGAATATTTTCAACGTAGCTTTAGTTACACGCGTGTTTTTATTCTTTTCCTACCCAACATTTATGTCGGGTGATACTGTTTGGGTACGTACTGCCGATACATTTGGATTTGGTTCAGGAACAATAGTTGATGGATATTCAGGAGCAACCGTACTTGGACAAGTAGCTACTGCAGCAACAGAACAAGTTAAAATATTAAATATTGTTGGAAATCCCATTGGCTTTATAGATGGATTTTTAGGATTAATTCCGGGTTCAGTTGGTGAAACTTCTACATTAGCAATAATAATAGGTGCAATCATACTCTTAATTACACGCGTAGCTAGTTGGAAAACAATGTTTTCGGTTTTTGCTGGTGGAGCAATCATGGCATTGATTTTTAACATGTGGGGTCCTAATACAGCATCAGCGCATTTCCCCTGGTACAATCATTTAGTTTTTGGTGGATTTGCTTTTGGTGCAGTTTTTATGGCAACCGACCCGGTAACTTCTTCAAGGACCGAAACTGGAAAATACATCTACGGTGCCTTAATAGGTGTAATGACCATTATCATACGTGTATTAAATCCAGGATATCCTGAAGGAATGATGTTGGCTATTTTGTTAATGAACATATTTGCACCATTAATTGACTATTATGTAGTTGATGCAAACATAAAACGCCGTTTGAAACGCGCTAAAACTAAATAAAAACGGAGGTATAAAGATGAATACTAACAACAACGGATATACAATTATTTATGCAACAGTAATGGTAATTATTGTTGCCTTGATGCTTGCATTAGTTTCGAGTGTATTAAAAGACACGCAAACAGCGAATATAGAGCTGGATAAAAAGAAACAAATTTTAAGTTCATTGAATATTCTTATCGATGGACAAAACGCAGCTGAATTGTACAATCAATACATAGTAAAAGAAATTGTCATAAACAGTAAAGCCGAAGTGATTGATTCTACAAAATACAGCGCTTTTAAAATTGATTTTTTAAAAGAATTGGCAAAAAAACAAGAAGATAAAAGACTACCAATTTACGTTGCCAATATTAAGGGGAAAACAAAATATATTATTTCGATGAGAGGTGCCGGATTGTGGGGCCCAATTTGGGGATATGTAGCATTGAATGATGATAAAAATAGTATTTTCGGGACATACATTTCGCATGCGAGTGAAACTCCGGGACTAGGTGCCGAAATTGCATATAAACCATTAAACCAAATAATGAGTACGAGATTGATGGTATTTCCGGAGGTACAATAACGAGTAAAGGGGTTGAAAAAATGATTTTCAATTGTCTGGGAGAATACAAAGCGTTTTACGTTCAAAAAGTGGAAGGAGGAACCAAATAATGAGTAAATTAATTTCAGAAAAAACAAAACAGGTTTTTTTAGGGCCACTGAGTAAAAACAATCCAATTACTGTACAGGTTTTGGGTATTTGCTCTGCTTTGGCAGTAACTTCGAAACTTGAACCTGCATTGGTAATGGGCATTTCAGTTACAATTATTGTAGCATTTTCAAATGTAATAATATCTTTGATTCGAAATACAATACCAAACCGTATACGTATCATTGTACAATTAGTGGTGGTAGCAGCTTTAGTTACTGTAGTTAGCGAAATTTTGAAAGCATATGCTTACGATGTGAGTGTTCAACTTTCAGTATATATTGGTCTGATTATAACCAATTGTATCTTAATGGGACGATTGGAAGCTTTTGCAATGAGTAATAAACCCTGGGAATCTTTTGTGGATGGTTTAGGTAACGGTTTTGGCTATGCCTGGATTTTAGTTGCAGTGGCATTTGTTCGCGAGCTATTGGGCTCTGGAAGCCTTTTGGGTTTCAAGCTTATACCACAATTTTTATACGATGCTGGATATTTGAATAATGGACTGATGATTTTGCCTCCAATGGCATTGATTATTGTAGCTTGCATCATCTGGATACACAGAGCAAGAAATAAAGATTTGCAAGAATAATAACCCCCTAAACCCAACCACTCCGCCTCCATTTTGAGATGGAGGAAAAAGGGAAATAGAGATAAAAAAAACAATTGTAAAATAAATTAAAATGCCTTCAATTTCCTCATTGGGGGATTTAAGGGGCTTCAAAATAATATGGAAAATATAGCCAGTATATTTGTTAAGTCGATTTTTGTCGACAATATGATTTTTGCATTTTTTCTGGGAATGTGTTCATACCTTGCAGTTTCGAAAAATGTAAAAACATCACTTGGATTAGGAGTGGCGGTTATTTTTGTCTTGGTAATTACTTTACCAATAAATTATCTGCTAGAGGTACATATTCTAAAAGAAGGGGCATTGGAATGGATACATCCAGCATTTAAAACTTTGGATTTAAGCTATCTGGCTTTCATTCTATTTATTGCAGTAATTGCAGCTATGACTCAGTTGGTAGAAATGGCAGTTGAAAAATTTAGTCCTTCGCTTTATGCTTCATTGGGTATTTTCTTACCATTAATTGCAGTGAATTGTGCCATAATGGGTGGTTCATTGTTTATGCAACAACGAGCATTTAACAATGTTGCCGAAGCTACATCATACGCCATGGGTTCAGGAGTGGGTTGGATGTTAGCTATTGTAGGTTTGGCTGCCATACGTGAAAAAATGGAATACTCTGACGTACCTGCACCTTTACGGGGTTTAGGAATAACTTTTATAACTGTAGCTCTAATGGGTATGGCATTTATGTGTTTTTCAGGTTTAAAAATCTGATAAAAACTAAAATATATTGTTTTCAAAAAAAATATTTATAACAAATTAATCAGACCCTTTTTAAAATAAATCTCTTAAAGTGGGTTGAATAAAAATTATGATTTTAGCTATAAATTCAACAATGGTTATTTCCAGTTTGGCAGTCTTCCTGCTGGTAATATTGCTTTTAGTAGTAATGCTGTTAGTTGCCAAACGATATTTAGTGGCAACCGGCGATGTAACTATCACAATTAATGGTGAAAAACAGCTTGTTGCAGAGTCGGGTAGCACTTTGTTAAACACATTGTCAACACAAAGTATTTTCCTGCCTTCGGCATGTGGTGGAGGTGGTTCATGCGCACAATGTAAGTGTCAGATTCTCGAAGGTGGTGGTGAAAAGTTAAGAATGATGTTTCCATTCATATCGAAGAATCAATTCTGGGTGTAAAGAAATGGGAATGTGAAGTGGTTTCGAACAACAATGTGGCAACTTTCATCAAAGAGTTTGTAGTAAAACTTCCTGAAGGCGAAAAATTGAATTTCACATCAGGTGGTTATATTCAGATTGATGTTCCAACCTACGATCTTAAATTCACTGATTTTGCAATAGAAGATCAGTTCCGTGGCGATTGGGACAAATTCAAGATGTGGGATTTGGAGTGTAAAAACGAAGAAGAAACCATGCGTGCCTATTCTATGGCCAACTATCCTGCCGAAGGAAATATCGTTATGTTGAACGTACGTATTGCTACGCCACCATTTGACAGAAACAAAGGTGCATGGGCAGATAATATCAAACCAGGTATTTGTTCGTCCTATATTTTCAACCTGAAAAAAGGCGATAAAGTGATGGTATCCGGACCATTCGGTGAGTTCTTCCCTATTCTGAACTCAAAACGCGAAATGCTTTACATTGGTGGTGGAGCAGGTATGGCTCCACTCAGATCACATGTATTACATTTATTGAATACCCTGAAAATTTCGGATCGCAAAATATCTTACTGGTATGGTGCACGTTCGAAAAAAGAAATTTTCTATGAAAACGATTTTCGCAAACTGGAAAAAGAATTTCCAAATTTCACATTCAATATTGCATTGAGCGAACCTCTGCCTGAAGATAACTGGACAGGAATGGTTGGATTTATTCATCAGGTTATTCACGACGAATACCTGAGCAAACACGATGCTCCTGAAGATATAGAATACTACATGTGTGGTCCTGGTCCAATGGCTAAAGCAGTTGAAAAAATGCTCTGGGATTTGGGAGTTCCCCGCGAAATGCTCTTGTTCGACGATTTTGGAGAGCATAATTAATAAAAAATAACACAATAAAAAAAGATGCTTTCAGGCATCTTTTTTTATTTAATTCAATTGGTCTGCAACTTTCCATACTTAAAATTTGTCACTACAAACTTCAGGCGTTTAATTCAAATTCCTTTTTACACAAAATGTATTCGAAGCATCCATGTGGTTTGTTTTAATACCTTCCAAAATTAAAGGAAATGAACATAAAACTATGAGCAATTTATAAATTTCCGTACTCTTGTGATCTTTCAATATATGAAACTATTTCAATTAAATACTTTAAATTAGAGTATTAATTTCTCCATTAGAACATCAAACATCTATCGTAACCCTGGTTGGCAAAACCAGAAATAAACCACAAATTTTTATCAGAAGTTGATAAAGAAATCAGCATTATCACTAAATAGCAAATTTTTAATCTTTTTTGTTGATGGCTCTGGCTCTTTACTAAAAGGGGCTTGTAAATATGTGAAAAAAATTAATTTAATAATAATTTCATATTACACAGCAAATACTATATATAAATACACTTGAAAACAAAAAAATAAGAATAAAGTATCAATATTCAAATATTTATTTACACAATTAATTAAACTGCAAAAAAAAAAGTACTACTTTTGTTTTCCATTACTCAATAATGATAAAATGAAACCAATCATTCAGCCCATTGACAGGGAACTGCTAAAAAAAGAACTGACAAAGGACAAATTTTTACGTCCTACCAATAAGGCAGACAATCAAATTTATGTAATTACAGCCCACGATTCGCCCAATGTAATGATCGAAATCGGAAGGCTTCGTGAACATTCGTTTCGTACGGGAGGTGGTGGTACAGGTAATGAAATAGATACTGACGAGTATGATTATTCAAACAACCCCTACAAACAACTGATTGTTTGGGATCCGAAAGCAGAAGAAATTATTGGAGGGTACAGATTTATGGAGGGTAATAAAGTTGATTTTTTTGAAAACGGTCAACCTAAATTAGTTATGTCGAGTCTTTTTACTTTCAGCGATAAATTTATAAAAGAATACCTGCCCTATTGTATTGAACTTGGAAGAGCCTTTGTTCAACCTGATTATCAAACTTCGAAAATGGGACTCAAAAGTTTGTTTGCACTTGATAATTTGTGGGATGGACTGGGAGCATTGATACATTCGCGTCCAACTTCGCGGTATTTTATTGGTAAAGTTACCATGTATAATACTTATAATACAACTGCACGTGAATTGATTTACGAATATATGTTCAGGTATTTCCCTGATCCTGATCAACTCATTAAATCCAAGATAATAGTTACTGTAAGCGAAGAAAGCAAAAAGCATGCAACCGAGATTTTTGTCGGAAATAACTCATCACACGATTATAAAACACTTCAGAAAGCAGTACGGCAAGAGGGAGAAACCATACCTTCTATGTTCAATGCCTATATTGGATTAACTGATACAATGCGTATGTTTGGAAGTATTATCGATCATGAATTTGGTTCAGTTTACGAAACCGGAATTATGGTAACTATGGGTGATTTACTTGATTCCAAACGAAAAAGATATATTGAACCCTACATTGAATATTTGAAAATTATTATCAACGAAAAAGAAAGAAATATGAAGCTTGCCAGGGCCAAACGAAAAGAGGCAAGACTAATAAAAAATCAGAAGAATAATCACAATAGCGCTTCGGAATAATACCGAAGCGTTTTCTTTGATTTATAAGTTTGGAATGGTTTGTTGGGAATACTATTTGTAATAGATTGCGACAGGTTTAAATTAACCCTATTTTGGAATATACGACTAAAAAATACTATCTTTGTCAGTCATTTCTGACATTTTAATTTAACTAAGTCTCAATACACAAGACATCAGACAAACTGACATATCCAAGCAAAATTTTAAATAAAAAAACACAATAATTATATTATGGGATTTAACGACATTTTAAGAAAGTTTTTTGGAAATAAAGCACAACGTGACCTTAAAGAAATAGAGCCCTATGTTGAATTGATAAAAAAGGCTTACGAAGAAATTAAAAATCTTTCGAACGACGAACTGAGAAATCGTACTGAAATATTGAAAGTGAAAATTCAGGATTATGTCTCTCCTGAGAAAAACAAAATTGCCGAACTGAAAGCATCAATTGAAAGTACAGAAATAGATCTTCGTGAAAAGATTTACAACGAAGTTGATAAACTTGAAAAAGAAGTCACTGAAAAATACGAGAAAGTGCTCGAAGAAGTACTTCCGGAGGCATTTGCCATAATGAAAGATACAGCCCGTAGATTAAACGAAAATGCTGAAGTAATAGTTTCTGCAAATGATTTTGACCGTGATCTGGCTACAAAATACGACTTTGTTACCATTAAGGATGATAAAGCCTGTTATAAAAATGAATGGACTGCCGGAGGAAATCTTATAAAATGGGAAATGGTTCATTATGACGTACAACTTTTTGGTGGTGTGGTACTTCACAAAGGAAAAATATCCGAAATGGCTACAGGAGAAGGAAAAACACTGGTTGCTACTTTACCTGTATTTCTTAATGCCCTAACTCACAATGGTGTACATTTGGTTACTGTAAATGATTATTTGTCGAAACGTGACTCTGAATGGATGGGACCACTGTATATGTTCCATGGTTTAAGTGTTGATTGTATTGATAAACATCAACCAAACTCCGATAACCGCCGTAAAGCGTACGAAGCTGATATTACATTCGGAACGAATAACGAATTCGGTTTCGATTATCTGCGCGATAATATGGCTACAAATCCAACTGACCTGGTTCAGCGAAAACATAATTATGCCATTGTAGATGAGGTTGACTCGGTTTTGATTGATGATGCACGAACTCCTTTAATTATTTCGGGACCTGTTCCAAAAGGTGATGACCAGCTTTTCGAAGAATTACGTCCTAAAGTTGAACGTTTGGTAAACATTCAGAAAACATTAGCCACAAAATATTTAGCAGATGCAAGAAATCTTCTAAAATCAGAAGATAAAAAAGTGCAGGAAGAAGGAGGTTTGGCCTTATTCCGTTCGTACAAAGGAATGCCGAATAACAAACCATTAATCAAGTTTCTTAGTGAATCGGGAATGAAAGCTCAACTGCTCAAGACTGAAGAGTTTTATATGCAGGAAAATAACCGGAACATGCATATAGCTACCGATCCGCTTTATTTTGTTATTGATGAAAAAAACAAATCCATCGAACTTACCGATAAAGGTATTGATGTAATTACCGATAGTAGCGAGGATGCACAATTTTTTGTGTTACCTGATGTAGGTAGCGAAATTGCAGAATTGGAAAAAGATAAAACACTATCTATTGAGGAACGACAAAACATAAAGGACGAGATTAACCAGAATTATGCCATTAAATCTGAGCGCGTTCACACCATTAATCAATTGCTGAAAGCATATACAATGTTCGAAAAGGATGTAGAATATGTTGTAATTGAAAACAAAGTAAAAATTGTAGATGAACAAACCGGTCGTATCATGGAGGGCCGCCGTTATTCCGATGGTTTGCATCAGGCTATTGAAGCCAAGGAACGGGTTACTGTTGAGGCGGCTACACAGACTTTTGCCACTATTACTTTGCAGAATTACTTCCGCATGTACCATAAACTTTCGGGTATGACCGGTACGGCTGAAACTGAAGCAGGTGAACTCTGGGATATCTACAAATTAGATGTAGTAGTGATTCCTACCAACCGACCCATAACCAGAAACGATATGGAAGACCGCGTTTACAAAACAAAACGCGAAAAATATACGGCTGTAATTGATGAAATTGTAAATCTGGTTGAGAAAGGACGCCCCGTACTGGTAGGTACTACTTCGGTTGAAATTTCAGAATTAGTAAGCCGCATGCTTACCCAGCGAAAAATAAAACACAATGTACTGAATGCTAAATTGCATCAGCGTGAAGCCGATATTGTAGCCGAAGCAGGTCGTACAGGTACTGTTACCATTGCTACAAATATGGCAGGACGTGGTACCGATATAAAACTAAGTCCTGAAGTAAAGGTTGCCGGTGGTTTGGCCATTATTGGTACCGAGCGTCACGAAAGCCGCCGTGTGGACCGTCAGTTGCGTGGTCGTGCCGGTCGTCAGGGTGATCCGGGATCGTCAATATTTTATGTATCGCTCGAAGATGATTTAATGCGTTTATTCAGCTCCGATCGTATTGCCGGAGTAATGGACCGACTTGGGTTTAAAGAAGGTGAAATGATTGAACATTCGATGATTTCAAAATCGATTGAACGTGCACAGAAAAAAGTAGAAGAAAATAACTTCGGTATTCGTAAACGATTACTTGAGTACGATGATGTTATGAACTCGCAACGCGAAGTGGTTTATAGCAAACGCCGCCATGCACTTATGGGCGAACGTATTGGTGTAGATATTACCAATATGATTTACGATGTGGCTGAAAGTGTGGTTGAGACTGCAAAAAATAGTAGTGATTACTCGTTTCTTAACGAAGAATTGCTAAGAATATATTCGATGGATGCACCATTTGATGAAGATAAATTCAGTTCTACAAAAACCTCTGAATTGTCGCAACTTGTTGCTCATGCTGCTTTGGCTACTTTCAAACGTAAAATGGAGAAATTGTCGGCTGTTGCATATCCGGTTATCAAACAAGTGTACGAAAAACAAGGACAACAATACGAAAATATTCTTGTACCCATTACCGATGGAAAACGTGTTTTCAATGTTTCAACTCATCTCGAAACTGCATATAAAACTGAGGGAAAAGAAATTGTTAAGTCATTCGAAAAACAAACTTTACTTTATGTTTTCGACGATGAATGGAAAGAACATTTACGTCAACTCGACGAATTACGTAACTCAGTTCAAAATGCAAGTTATGAACAAAAAGATCCTTTATTGATCTATAAACTTGAATCATATGGTCTCTTTAAAGAAATGATAGATTCAGTTAACCGTAAAGTGCTTTCTATATTATTGCGCGGACAAATTCCTATCCGTGAACCGGAACAGGTTCGCGAAGCCCGACCGGTTCAACGCATGGATATGAGCCGTCTTCGTACACAAAAAGACGAAGTTGGTAGTGACAAAGGTTCTTCGGGAGACCCAACCAAACAGGATACACGCGAAATTCAAAAAACAGAACCAATTCGCGTAGAGAAAAAAGTAGGTCGTAATGATTTATGTCCTTGTGGTAGTGGCAAGAAATTTAAAAACTGCCACGGAGAATAGGAAAATAGGAGACAAGGAAACAAGTAGACAAGGAGACAACCCCGATAGCTATCGGGAAAGGAAACTAGGAGACTAGGAAACAAGTGAACAGGAAAACAGGAAAAGAAAACTTCAGACTTTCTCAATTTCTCAATTTCTTAATTTCTAAACAACAAACAACAAACTCTCAAACTTTTAAATTATGCTTTTAAATTATATCACCTGGAACGTAAATCCTGAGATTTTCAGTATTGGACCGCTTACTGTTCGATGGTACGGTTTGCTTTGGGCTGTAGGAATCTGGTTGGCATTAGTTGTAGTACAAAAAATTTTACTGAACGAAAAACACCCGCAACAATGGGTGGATAAATTGTTCGTTTACACTGTAATAGGAACTATTGTTGGTGCACGTTTAGGTCATTGTTTCTTCTACGAGTGGAAACCGTTGGCCGAACCGGTGAATTTTCTGGGCATCACATTTAATTACGGCAATTATTATTTGACTCATCCCTGGGAATTATTAGCCATCTGGCACGGTGGTCTGGCAAGTCATGGTGGTGCTGTTGGAATTTTGTTGGCTATTATACTTTATGATAGAAATGTTTCTAAAAAAGGATTTGTTTGGGTTTTAGACCGTTTGGTAATTGGAGCCGCTCTTACCGCTGCAAGTATCAGGTTCGGTAATTTAATGAATTCCGAAATATATGGTAGTGCCACTACCCTACCCTGGGGATTTATTTTCGTGCGTGATGGACAAACTGAAGCCATGCATCCAACACAAATATACGAAATGCTGTATTGTCTTGTAGCCTTTGCAATTGCCTGGTGGATGTACTGGAAAAAAGAAGCTTATAAAAATACAGGATTAATTTTGGGTGTATTCTTGATAATCACTTTTGGAACCCGATTTTTATTAGAATTTATAAAACTCGATCAGGAAATATTTGAAGCAGGTATGCAGCTTAATATGGGTCAGTTACTTAGTTTACCATTTGTTTTCTGGGGTATTTGGTTGTTATATAAATCTTTGACCCGCAAAAATGCAATTACAAAAAAATAATTCCACTGCTGAGTTTACCAAAGCAAAACCCTACAACGAACAGGAAGCCAAAACTCAACAACTTTCGCGGATGTTTAATACCATTTCGGGTCAATACGATAGGTTCAATGATATCATGTCGTGGGGAATGGCTCGTGTGTGGCGAAAAAAAGCATTACTCACACTAAAACCTCATAATCCAAAACTGATTATTGATATTGCTACCGGAACAGGAGATTTTGCGCTGAATGCTTTCAGGTACCTTGATCCTGAGCATATTGCTGCTATAGATATTTCGGATAAAATGATGGATGTGGGCGGTGTGAAAGTAAAAAAAGCCGGATTAGCCGATAAAATTGAATTTGGTGTTCAGGATTGCGCTGCACTTACATTTCCGGATCATTCTTTCGATGCTGCTACAATTGCATTTGGCATTCGTAACTTTGAGAAATTAAACGAAAGTCTGGAACAAATTCACAGGGTATTAAAACCGGGTGGTCAATTATTGATTTTGGAAATGAACGAACCCCAAAAAGGATTGTTACTCAATGGCTATAAAATTTATACCCGCTTTTTTGTACGTATGACTTCGAAATATCTTTCGTCGGACAGCCGTGCTTATGACTATCTCACCACTTCAATGAAAGTTTTTGCCAACGGTAAACAACTGATTGATATATTAGCTGCGAATAACTTCAAACTAGTACAACACAAAAAGTTTTCTTTTGGGGTTTGTAGCATGTATTTGGTAAGTAAAGGGGAATAAACCTGCCCCCTAACCCCCATTTCAACCTCCAGGTCTATTCAATACCTAAGTTGTGCATAGTTCAAGTTTAACGAAGTGTAACTTGGACTCAAAACTTTTTCAGTTTATAACTGAATTTAATATACAAATTTACAAACTTTTCTGATTTTTAGCACAAGTTACGGCTGCGCCTAAACTTCCGTTAGGCAGGCCTAAACTTCCGTTAGGCAGGCCTAAACTTGCGCTATGCGATGACTACAAAACTATAAAATTTTTCATTCCTCTTATGAGTTTATTCAATACCAAAGTTGTGGATAGTTCAAGTTTAACGAAGTGTAACTTGGACTCAAAACTTATTCAGTTTATAACTGAATTTAAATTAGCATGGTTCAATATTGACCATTCCTTTTCCACCTGCGAAATCTTTAGCACTACTGTATGGGTAATCTTCTGGTCTATCAACAAAACCAGCCTTTACTGGATTGTTGTGAATATAATTAATTGTTGATTCTATGGAAAAAGCATTCACTGTCAGTTCAATTGGCTGATTGTGCTGTTGCCAAAATTGATACTTTGTATTATTTCCGTTCTTTTTACCAGCACGTTCAAACATCCATAACATCCATTCTTTTCTACTTTCCTGCGGATTATCTTTAATTGCTTTTAAAATGGATTTTGATGTATGTTTTTTCAGATCACGAATAATATCTTCTAAATCTACATTTCTTTTCTCAATAACCAAGTGTACATGATTACTCATTATAACCCATGCATAAACTACCAATCCTTTATTTTTAATACAAAAATTCAAGCTTTCTACAATAATGTCTTTGTATTCTCTTCTTGTGAATACATCTATCCAATTTATCGTGGCAAAAGTTACAAAATAAACTGCTTCCGGATTTCTAAATTTGTACTTACGGCTCATAATGATACACTTTAAATTGGTATTGAAGGTTATTAATATACAAAGTTATAAACTTTTCTGATTTTCAGCACAAGTTACGGCTGCGCCTAAACTTGCGCTATCCAGGGCTGTGTATAGTTCAAGTTTAACGAAGTGTAACTTGGACTCAAAACTTTTTCAGTTTATAACTGAATTTTAAGAACAAAGTTACAAACTTTTCTGGTTTTCAGCACAAGTTACGGCTGCGCTTAAACTTGCGCTATCCAGGGCTGTGGATAGTTCAAGTTTAACGAAGTGTAACTTGGACTCAAAATTTATTCAGTTTATAACTGAATTTTAAGAACAAAGTTACAAACTTTTCTGATTTTCAGCACAAGTTACGGCTGCGCCTAAACTTCCGTTAGGCAGGGGATTTTCAGCACAAGTTACGGCTGCGCCTAAACTTCCGTTAGGCAGGGGGATAGGCTGGTTCAAAAAAATTTTACCATGCTCACTTTAATCCGGCAAGCGGCAAAAAAGCCGCTGCTCGGTGGCAAAAAATTAGCTGAACGCTATGCCAGGGGGTTTGCAGCACAAGTTACGGCTGCGCCTAAACTTCCGTTAGGCAGGGGTTTTATCTTCATTCAACATGTCACTATGAGTATTGAATGAGATAACATCAACACAAGTCTGAACAAAAGCCTCCAATTCTAATATAAATTCATCAATCAACTTGTTTTGAGCTTCTTTAAACACATCTGTACTTACGTTTTCTTTTCGTTTTTTGTAAAACTTCGTAATTCCATCAATCAACACTTCATAATCATGAATCTCACCCAGTTTATCCTGATACAATCCTATCTTGTCAAGTTTTTCTTTAGCTATAAGTGTTGTATTTGAAAGAACCTCCACCTGATATCTGAATTTCTTAAATTCTATTCTTATCAGATGTACATATTCTGTGTCTTCAATACTCCATAACTTAATCATTTTTTCAATCTTAGACAACGACTTTTCAGCTTTGTGGAGTATTTTAGTTTTATCGATACCTGATTTCTTTTTTATAACAGGGAATTGGAGTCTCTTCTTTTTAATAAATTTACGCAAATTTTCTTTCTGACTTAGTTCAGATTCTTTAAGAAATAAATAATAATTAGTTATTTCGGGGATTGAACCCATTCTTTCAAGTGTCAGAATCTGAACCTGAACGTCACGGAGCTTACCAAATAATTCGAATGCTTTTTCACCATTCTTAATCTTTCGTGGATTAATTTTATAAGCAGACAGTATTGGAAAGACTTTTCGAAGAATAACTCTTTTATCATGAATTTCATTTTCACTCAAGTCTTTTTCAATTTTTTTATATTTTCTAACCAGCTTGTTGTAGGTTTCAATAATTTCATTCATAGCTCAATTATTTATTATCGTATCAATAATCAGCACACGAAAAATATATTTAAAAATTCGATACTACTTTCAGTTTTTATATTGTATACTCCTTTTCAATTTATAACGCATAAATAAAGATTTTTGTTTTTACTGCCCAAAAACAGAACCAGTATTTCACCCATTCACCGTAACGTGCAGTTCGACGTGTGGTTCTAACCATGGTTATGCACAGATTACTCCTACGGAGTAAGAATCTATAAATCATTAATACACTCTGCAGATAATCATCTTTTTTTACTTTCCAAAGCGCTGAATCAGATTATACGATTTATAAATGCCTAATTCGCCTGATTTTCCAAGGTCGGCTGTTCCTTTTGCATCTTCTCCTATAAATACATTGGTAAGTCCCCTGTTAAAATATGCTTCGGCAAAATCTGCATCCATTTCAATGGCTTTTGTGTAATACGAAATTGCAGCCCTGTAATCCTTTTGAGTAGCAAGAATATTCGCCTTGTTAAAATAAGCGAAAGCAAAATCGGGTTGCAATTCAATTACTTTATCGTAGTCGCGCATAATAAGTTCAACATCAAACTTATATTGCTTATCAGCCGATATAAATTTACTTTTGTCGGTAATACCTTCGTTGGTACTCATTGCATTTTCATCGGCTGTACTTTTGATATAATCCACTAATTTGTAGCGGATATTAGCCCTGCAAAAATATGCAAGGGTAAAATTAGAGCGCAATGCCAATGCTTTGTTCAAATCATCCACTGAGCTGTTAAAATCCTGAACCAACGCAAATTCAAGCGCTCTGTAAAAATACAGGTCTGCATTTGTATTGTCGTTTTGAATTTTGTCCGATATTGTATTGATTGTTTCGAAATGGCGGGTAACCAGTTCGGATGTCAAAGGAATTTCGTTGTTGGTAATTTTCAGCACCGAACCTATCAGCTTACTTTTATTGTATTCGTCCAAAACAAAGTGATACAAATTAGTACGACGGAGCTCATCATTTTTGGCATAATAAGTCAGTCCAAAATTTCTTTCGTTAATTACATCTGTAAATTTATCCTGCACATTGCCCCGCTTCGAATCATCATATTTTGATTCTGTCTGATTTTCTTCAATATTTTGCGAAATAAACCTGTTAAACATTTCTGTTTTCCTGCTTGAATTACTTTTGGGAGCATCCGATGCTATTTTATTTTGAGCCAACAAATTCTCCTTGTTGCGTTTCAGATTTTCCTTGTTTTTCTCGATATTATTAGCCTGCTGCCTGTATCTGAAAGCTTCCTTTTTGTTACCCAATCCATCTTCGGCTTCGGCAAGTCCGAGATATGCAGGAATAAAATACGGGTATTTTTTCAAAATAATATTATAATCCTTCATAGCAAACCTATACTGACCAAGTGTATTTTCGAGCATTGCCCGGCGGAAACGTGCTTCCATATTGTTCGAATCAAGTTCGAGCACCATGGACAAGTCAGACAATGCATTGTTGTTGTCGCCCAGATTAGCACGCAGCAAACCCCTGTTATAGTAAGCAAGTACGTTTTTCTTGTCTAATTTTATGGCATAATCGTAGTCGGTTAGTGCCTGGCGGAAATTCTTTTTCTGAACATTGATAATTCCCCGGTTAATATAATCGCCATTGTAGGACGAATTTAGTTTTATAGCCTTAGAATAATCATTGTACGCACCATCCAAATCGTTTTTTTGCATACGCAACAATGCCCGGGCACTCCAACCCAAACTATTGGTACTATCCAATTGAATAAACTGATTGAAAGTAGATTCTGCGCCCACCGTATCTTTCATGGCCAGAAGCAACCGGCCTTTTTCGTAGTACAAACCAAGAGTTTTAGGACTCATTTTCATATACTCTTCCACATCCTTCATTGCTCCTTTATAATCTCCTGTACGTTCAAGCGCATCCATGCGGTTCATCAACAAATTCATATTGCCCGGGCTGAATTCGAGCGCTTTTGAAAAGTCGAAAGCTGCTTTTGTGAATTTTTCGAGCTTGCGCAATGCATAACCACGTACATAATACGCCTGCGGAACAAAGGGATTTCGTTCAATTGCTTCGTTTGCATCGATTTCGGCTCCCTGAAAATCTCCCAGTTGAATTTTGGCTATTGCTCTGTACATATAAGGCTCTGCCAGGTAGGGTTTTATTTTGATTACCTGATTAAAGTACTGAATGGACAACACGTAATCCTCGAAGTACAAAGCATTACGCCCGATAGTTAATATGCGGTCGGTATTCCACTGAGCGAAACCTAACAACTGGAAAGCTGCAAATATCGAAATAAAAAATATCTTTTTCAAAATGGAGAATTTTATTATGGTCTGAAAATATCAAATAACATACCACACCGGTTTTTAACAATACAAAGAACGTAAATAATCAGTACTGATTACCGATTATTTACGTTTGTTTGAGTTATTTGCAATATTTCAACTATTCATCAAATAGATTATCATTGCACTCACTGCTTATGTTAGATGAGCCTTCAGTATCAAATGTTTCGGAAGAAGTATATCCGAGAGAAGAATCGGCAAGCACTTTTTTCATATAAAGTGCCCATATAGGCAAAGCCATGGTTGCTCCCTGACCTTCAGCTATCCGGTCGAAATGGATGGAACGTTCCTCCCCTCCTACCCAAACTCCCGATACAAGCGAGGGTGTATATCCCATAAACCAACCATCCGAATTGTTATTGGTAGTTCCTGTTTTACCTCCCATGGGCATATTTAAACCATATCTGCTCCTAATTCGGCCACCTGTACCGCCATCCACTACACTTCTCATCATATAAACCATTTTACCGGCAGTTTTTTCACTGAAGATTTCATACATCTTGGGATCAAAATTGGCAATAATATTCCCGTTTGCATCTTCTATTCGTGTTACATAAATCGGTTCTACACGAATTCCTTTATTGGGAAATGCTGTGTAAGCATCTACCATTTCGGCAACGGATATTTCAACAGGACCCAAACAAATAGATACCACAGGATCTAATTCCCCTCCTATTCCGAACGAACGCATAAGTTTAACAAGTGCATCGGGTGTAAAAAGCCCCATCAAATAAGCCGAAATCCAGTTATCCGAGTTGGCAAGTCCCCAACGTAAAGTTACTTCTTCGCCAATTCTTGCTTTATTAGCATTTCGCGGTGTCCAGGGTTTATTGTTTCCATCCATTAATGTTATCTGTCGTTTCACTGTTTTATCGCAGGGCGACATGCCTTCCTCCATGGCTAAGGTGTAAAGGTATGGTTTGATGGTAGATCCAACCTGACGTCGACCTATATTCACCATATCGTATTGAAAATGTGTAAAATCAGGCCCGCCGACATATGCTTTTACATGGCCGCTTTTAACGTCCATAGACATAAATCCGCATCGCAGAAAATGCTTGTGGTACTTTATAGAATCCAAAGGCGACATTACTTTTTCAATCATTCCATCATACGAAAAAACCTGCATTTCAATCGGTTTATTGAATGCATCTTCAATTTCTTTTTTCGAAAAGCCTGCCTCTTTCATTCTTAAGTACCTGTCACTTTGTTTTATGGCACTGTTTAATATTGTATTCCTTTCGTCTTGTGTTACATCTTTTGAAAAAGGAGCATAAGACCTGTTTCTTTTCTCAGCAAAGAAAGTTTTCTGTAATGATTTCATATGCTCATTCACTGCTTCCTCAGCATATTTTTGCATTCTCGAATCGATAGTGGTATAAATTCTTAATCCATCTACGAAAATATTATATGGACTACCATCCGGTTTCAGGTTTTTTTGGCAAAAACCATAAAGCGGATTGCTTTCCCATTGATGCAAATCATCTTTGTATTTTTGTTCCTGGGATTTTCCTTTTCCATAATTAGCTCTTTCGGGTTCTTTAGCAGTTAAAATACCACGAAGATACATTCTGAAATAAGGTGCTAAACCAATTTTATGATCTACTTTCTGGTATTTTATTGTTAAGGGCAAATTTGAAATTGAATCGTATTGAACCTGTGAAATTTTTCCGGCCTTCAACATCTGATTCAACACCACATTTCTTCTTTCTCTGGTGCGTTCTTTGTGTCGAAGTGGATTATATAAGGTTGGATTTTTACACATACCAACTAAAGTGCAGAAAACTAAACTGATTGAAATAAAGTGTTATAATCTCTTCTTTGGTATAAATTCTTTCTAATTTTACGGCAATAACCCATTCGATGGGTTTTTGAAATGCGCGTTCAATAACATTGGCAGCCTCAGGTGAATAAAGTTGCTTGGCTAACTGTTGGGTAATTGTGCTTCCGCCTCCTGAGCTGGCGTTTTGAAAAATTCCACGAAGTACAATTGCACGGGTCAGGGCAATACCATCAATCCCCGAATGTTTGTAAAAACGAACATCTTCGGTTGAAATCAGTGCGTTCACCAGGTTCTGTGACAGGTCACTGAAATTAACCTTTACACGATTATCATCACTTTTTGAGAACTGGCCAATCATTTGCAAATCAGAACTGTAAATCTCTGTAGCATATTTATTGATTGGATTTTGCAAATCGTCAATAGGAGGTAAATACCCCAACCAACCTATATTGATAAATGTAAATATCAATACTACAATTAAAATAAGCCCTCTAAATATCGACCAGAACCACTTGGAGAATTTGGTGCGAAATGTACTATTTTGTGATGATTTTGCCATAAATAAAAAAATTACTTTTAATGACGCAAATTTACAATTTTTTTTCTGAAGGAATGCTGTATATTTAATTTTTAAAACAAGATAAACAAAAGGTTAATAAAAAGCAGCATGTATATTGGTTCTTTTTCCGGGTCTCGCATTTTTTAACCGCGCTTATTGGGTCACGCGGTTTTTAACCGCGTTTATTGGGTCAAGCGGTTTTTAACCGC
>JFJP01012178.1_pt1 | contig 22760 bp, 17 predicted proteins | sample 431651 | NCBI WGS metagenome assembly JFJP01 (sample SAMN02602958, study PRJNA72255) | Microbial mat metagenome, whole genome shotgun sequencing project. | biome: fresh water; feature: sink hole; material: water; isolation source: purple microbial (photo- and chemosynthetic) mats found in...
AAATTGTGGTCAGCCAATTTGGTCTCCCGATGGCAGGCGCATCGTTTTTGAATATATGCCGCTGGAGACGGGCGCGTCGTCTTTGTGGTGGCTGGATGTTGCAACGGGCGCGGCGCAACCTGTCTTTCAGGAGGCGCGGCTGCCCGGCACAAATCCGCGCTGGTCGCCGACTGGCGAGTGGTTGAGCTACGCCACGTCTGAGGGCATCCGCTTGAATCATCTCGAAAGCGGCGCGAGTCGGCTCATTCCCAACGTGCTTGGCGCGGCGGTGCAGTGGTCGCCAGACAGCAAATCCATGCTGGTGCGGGATGTCATTATCAAAAACAATCAATACGTCACACAGCTTTTTTTGTACGACCTCGCCGCTGAAACGCTGACCAATTTGAGCGCGGATGAAAACATGGAAAACATCCTCGCGGCTTGGTCGCCAGACGGCGAGATGATTGCTGTCGTGCGGCGTGACTTGAGCATTCCGCGTGGTGACCAAATTTGGCTGATGCGTTCCGATGGCAGCGCCGCGCATGTCATCACCGATATGCCCGCAGTTTTGCACGGCAGTTTGAACTGGTCACCTGACGGAAAATATATTTTGTACGATTTGTATTTGCTGGATTCATTTCCGCTTGTATCTCAACTGGAACTGGTGGATGTCCAAACGGGCGAGACGACCAATCTGGGAGTTGTCGGCTACAACCCAAAGTGGCTGTGGAGATGATTTGGATGCCTTAATTGAAACGAAACTTGCCATGATACCTTGCGCCTTCCCTGTCTCTATGCTAAAATTTCGAGCGACGGAAAAACCCAATAGAGACGACATCGAAAAGTGGGTAACCCCCACTTTTCTGCTTGTAGTAATAAGAACAGGAGCAATGGAGCAGGGAACATGGCTAAAAATGAATTTGCATTAGCATTTAATGAAGTGCTTGAAGAAAAACAACTCGCCAAAGATGTGGTGATCTCGGCAATTGAGTCGGCGATGATATCTGCCTATCGGCGGGCTGTAAGCGCATCCACGGCGCAACATGTGGAAGCCAAACTTGACCCTGATACCGGAATAGTTACTGTTTACGCCGAAAAGGAAGTTGTCGAAGATAGCGTGGTTGATGATCGCACCGAGGTGTTGTTGGAAGTGGCGCGCAAGGTCAACCCTGAAGCGCAAATCGGAGACATGGTGGTGGTTGAAACCACCCCCGCAGACTTCGGACGTGTTGCCGCGCAGACCGCGCGACAGGTGATTCAACAACGCATCCGCGAGGCTGAACGTTCCAATCAAATGCAGTACTTTGAACGTCAGGTCGGCGAAATAGTTTCCGGTCTTGTTCAAACCAGCAATGCCCAAAGCACAACCATCGGCCTTGATATGAAAGCCGAAGGCGTAATGCCCAATAATCAAAAAATCCCTGGCGAAAGATTAAAGTTACACGACCGTATTCGCGCAGTGGTTATGGAAGTAAAAGACGGCACGCGCGGACCGCAGATCGTTCTCTCTCGCGCGCACCGCAATTTTCTGCGACGTTTGCTTGAAAATGAAGTTCCCGAAATTTATCATGGTATTGTTGAAATTCGCGCGATTGCGCGTGAGCCAGGCGCTCGCGCAAAAGTGGCAGTCTCAGCCACGCAAGCTGGCATTGATCCGGTAGGCGCGTGCGTGGGCATTAAGGGCGTGCGTATTCAAGCCATCGTAAAAGAATTGCACGACGAAAAAATTGACATCATCCAATGGGATCAAGATCCCATTATTTATATTTCCAAAGCCATCAGTCCCGCGCGCGTTAACGGCGTGTATCTGGTTGACGCTGAAGGATCGCGCACCGCAACCGTTGTGGTGGGCGAAGATCAACTGAGCCTTGCCATTGGCCGCGATGGACAAAATGCGCGGCTCGCCGCCAAATTAACAGGCTGGCGCATTGACATCAAATCATTGAGCGAAGCATCAAGCGACTCGCTTAAGAAATTACTGCACAATGCCGACCTCGCCGCGCTGATCCCTGCCGCTGTTGAATCCATTCCGCAAATACAGGAAATTCTCGCAAAGAAAGCCGAGAGTCGTCCGCTCACCCCCGAAGAATACACCGCGCTTGGTCAATTTGTAGATCGCGTGGAACGCCGCACAATTCAAATCAAGGAAGAAGCCGCCCGCGTAGAGGAAGAACGCACAACCGCCGCTCGCGCAGAAGTCCCTGCGGCCGCGTTCAACATGCCGCTGGAACAAGCCGGACTCAAAGAACACATCTTCAACATTCTTACCGAGGCTGGTTTTGAAACTGTGGGCAGTTTGCTCTTTGCGCTCAAAACCGACGCCAACAAAGTTCTTGGATTGGCTGGCATTGGTTCAAAAGCCATGCAAAATATTGAAGAAGTCGTCGCCGCGCTCACATTCGCTGAACTCGAACCTGAGCCTGTGAAGATGGAAGAAGCGACAATTGCGCCTGTAGCCGAAGTTGTGGCAGAACCTGTCAAAGCTGAAGAAGCGCCTGTTGAAAAGAAACAACCCGAAGCCAGCGCGAAGCGAGACGCGAAAAATGTCGTCGAAGATGAAGAACACGCCAAAGACGGCGTGGCTCTGGATGAGTTGTTCAAGATGAAGCCCGAAATCTTCCAAAACGCCGGACTCGTGGAAGAGGAATCCAGTGATAAGAAGAAGGGCAAGAAGGGCAAGAAGAAAGCCGTTGAATTACAATTCGACGAAGGTCTTGGCGCGGTTGTTGGTCGCAAGATCCACAAACGTGGCGACAGCGCTACTGATAATGACTGGGAATAGATTCCTCATCCCCTGTTTGCAGGTTGAGAACCTCGGATAATTTGAAGGTGGCCAAGAAATCTACCCAACGTGTAAAACATGTGCCCCAGCGAACCTGCGTGGGATGTCGCGAAGTTTTGTCCAAAAGACAAATGGTGCGCATCGTCCGCGCGGATGATGGGGTTCATGTGGACCCGACCGGCAAATTGGCGGGTAGAGGCGCTTATTTGCACGACAAACGCGAGTGTTGGGCGCGTGGATTGAGGGGTGCTTTGGCTCATGCGCTCAAAGCAGAATTGACCGCAGAAGACCGCGTTCGATTGGAAGACTTTATGAATACTCTGTCAACAGAGACCAACGGGTAAACCCATGTAAACGACCAGCCATTCGCTTACAAACACCTCGTTGGGGAATTGAAAATATGCAATCTTGATATTAAGCAGACACGCGTGACAAGCCAAATATTTTTTTTGGCTTGTCGCGCAACGAGCCTCAAGATTTGTAAATTAGAAGGAGGTGGCATATGAGCAGCAACGGTAATAAGATTGAATTGCCCGCCAACATTGTGATTCGTGACCTGGCGTTGAAGATTGGAAAAAGCCCCATTGACCTGATTAAAAAATTGATGTCGAATGGCGTTATGGCAACCATCAACCAGACCGTGGATTTTGACACGGCGGCGATTGTGGTTGGCGAATATGGTTTTGAGGCCGTTCTTGAAGCCGTAGAGGAAGTAACAAAGGAAGAAGCGGGGGAAGTTCCACAATGGCGTCAGATGATCGCCGGAGAAAACAGCGCATTGTTGAAGGCGCGCCCGCCGGTCGTCACCATTCTGGGGCATGTTGATCACGGCAAAACCAGTCTCCTGGATGCCATCCGTCAAACCGAAGTTGCCGCAGGGGAAGCAGGCGGTATTACACAGCACATTGGCGCATATCAAGTTGAAAAGAAGGGACGCCTTATTACGTTCCTCGACACACCCGGTCACGCCGCGTTTACTCAAATGCGCGCGCGCGGCGCTCAAGGCGCGGATATTGTTGTGCTGGTTGTCGCCGCAGATGACGGCGTAATGCCGCAAACCCGCGAAGCCATTGCCCATGCAAAAGCGGCGCGCGTGCCTTTGCTGGTGGCATTAAATAAAGTGGACAAAGCCAACGCCAACCCTGACCGAGTGAAGCAGCAACTGGCCGAACTTGAACTCGTCCCTGATGATTGGGGCGGCACAACCATGGTCGTGCCTGTTTCAGCCAAACAAAACAAAGGCATTGACGATCTGCTGGAAGGCATTTTGCTTGTGGCCGACAGCAACGAGATCAAAGCCAACCCCGGCGGAAAAGTCATCGGCACGGTTATCGAAGCCGAACTGGACAAAGCCAAAGGCGTAATGGCAACCCTGCTCGTTCAAAACGGAACCCTCGAATCCGGCGACATCGTTGTTGCCGGAGTTGCATACGGAAAATTACGTGCCATCACAGACTACAGAGGAAAACTGATCAAGAAAGCGGGACCATCCACGCCGGTAGCGGTGATGGGGTTAAGCGGCATGCCCTCCGCTGGAGATATTTTCCAGGTCGTGAAATCTGAAAAAGAAGCGCGCACCATTGTCGCAGACCGCATGGAAGCCGCCAAAACTTTATCGCAAACCAAGAAGAAAGTTTCACTTGAAGATTTGTTTGCCAATGTACAAGCCGGCGAAGCAAAGGGACTCAACCTGATTATCAAAGCCGACGTACAAGGCTCGCTTGATCCAATCGTGAATGAATTAAACAAACTCGGCGAAGGTGAGATCGGCTTGCATATCCTTCACGCTGAAACAGGCAACATCGGCAACAATGATGTCATGCTCGCTGCCGCATCAAAAGCCATTATCATTGGCTTTAATGTGCAGGCTGATGTGGACGGACGCCGTCTGGCTGAAAAAGAAGGCGTGGATATTCGCCTGTATGAAATTATCTACCGCATGACCGAGGATATTGAAAAAGCGCTCAACGGTATGCTTGAACCCAAACTCGTGGAAAAAATCATTGGGCGCGCGCAAGTCTTGGATGTGTTCACCGCTTCCAAGTTTGGCAAGGTTGCCGGATGCAAAGTGACCGACGGTGAATTAAAGCGCGGCGCGCGCGTGCGTCTCTTCCGCAAAGTGGATATGATCTACGAAGGCGACCTCTCCTCCCTGCGCCATGAGAAAGAGGATGTAAAAGAGATTCGCCAGGGCTATGAATGTGGCGTTGGATTCAAGAGTTTCAACGACATTTTGCCCGGTGATCAATTGGTTTGTTACGTAGTTGAATAGTCAAATAGTCGCGGTCGGGTGTGGTCTCGAAAAATAGGTGAGACCACACCCGACCGTCAATAATCGAAAATCATTAATTAAAAGTGTAAATAAAAAATGCCATCAGGAATTCGCTTACAACGTATCGCAGACCGTGTCCGCCAGGAACTTTCGGAGTTACTTATCCGCGAGGTTAATGATCCGCGCCTGCAAAATATTTTCATAACAGATGTAAAAATAGATAAGGAATTGGCTTTTGCAGACGTCTATGTATCAGCCATTGAAGGCGCAGGACGCTCTGCCGAAATCCTTGCCGGACTTGAATCAGCATCTGGTTTCTTTAGGCGGATTCTCGCCGCCAAAGTGGAATTACGCGCCTTTCCAAGATTGCGGTTTCATTGGGATCCCACGCCCGAAAATGCAGACCATATCGAAAAGGTTTTAGCAGGGTTAAGAAATAAAAAGTAATGAAGAAATCATAAACCGCAAATTGAAAATTAAAAAGAGGATAATCATACGTGGACAGTCAACTCATAGGGGATATAAGTAATAGATTAGGCGAAGCAAAAAAAATAGTCATCGCTTCGCATGTAAGACCTGATGGCGACGCAATCGGCTCTTTGCTTGGGCTGGGCTTGGCCTTGCGCGATGCCGGCAAGACTGTGCAAATGATTCTGGCTGATGGCGTGCCATCTTCATTTAAGTATCTTGACGGAAGCAAGTTCATTGAAAAAGAACCAAAGGGCAATCACGATACTTTTATCACAGTAGATTGTGCAGATTTTAAACGCACAGGAAGCATCTTTGCCAATTTCGGACAGCCCGACATTAATATCGATCATCACAAAACAAACGAAAAATTTGGCAAACTTAATCTGATTGAAGCAGAGGAAGTTGCCACCTCTGCGATCCTCACCAACTGCCTGCCTGCCTGGGGATTAACAATCACCAAGCCAATTGCCGCTGCGTTGTTAACCGGCATCATTACAGATACGCTCGGATTTCGCACATCCAACATCACGCCAGAAGCGCTGCGCCAGGCGGCCACGCTCATGGAAACAGGCGTGGATATGCCCGAAATTTACATGCGCTCGCTGGTAAGAAGATCATTCCCTGCCGCGCGGTATTGGGGCGCTGGACTGTCCACTTTGCAAAGCAAGAATGGCATTGTCTGGGGCACACTCACCATCGCAGACCGCAAACTTGCGGGCTATGGCGGCAATGATGATGCAGACTTAATCAACATGATCTCTGCCATTGACGGGAATAAAGTTGGAATGGTCTTTGTGGAACAAAATTCCAACCACGTCAAAATTTCATGGCGTGCGCTGGAATCAGGTATTGACGTTTCACAAGTTGCAAAACACTTTAAAGGCGGAGGTCATGCCGCAGCCGCTGGGGCAGATGTAGAGGGCGGTTTGGGCGAAATTCAAAAGGAAGTTCTCAAAAAGACCCGCGAAATGTTAAATTTGTAACATCCAGCAGTAAAAAAGAATAGCACAATAGAGCCATTGTAAATTATGACGGACTTTGTCATAATATAGTACATAATTAATTAAGGAGGAATAAAGCATGAATAGTCAGGATGTAAAGAACGCCATCTCAGGCGCTCTCGTTGTAGATAAACCCGTAGGCATGACATCACATGATGTGGTGCAGGCCATACGAAATGGAACCGGATTGCGCCGCGCAGGGCACACCGGCACACTTGACCCACGCGCCTCCGGCGTATTGGTAATTCTTGTCGGACCCGCAGTACGGTTAAGCGAATACGTCTCTGCATCTGATAAACGCTATCAGGCAATTATTAGGTTGGGCGGCTCGACCGATACTTTTGATGCAGAGGGGCTGGTAACGCCCACAAAAGACCCGGTTAGTGTTACTGAAGCGCAATTTGAAACGGCATTACAAACATTCGTAGGCGAAATTGAGCAAACTCCCCCGCCCTACTCGGCAGTAAAAGTGCAGGGACGCAAGGCCTACGAAATGGCGCGCGAAGGTGAAGAAGTTGAACTCGCCCCGCGCAAGATCACAGTACATCATCTCGAAGTGCTTGAATGGGCGCCGCCAGAAGTTGTGATTGATGTGCATTGTTCCTCGGGTACGTATGTCCGCTCACTGGCCAACGATCTGGGTGTGATGCTTGGTTGTGGCGCGTATCTCGTAGGGCTGCGCCGCACCAAGAGCGGTAGGTTCTCGCTGCGCGATTCGGTGCCTTTGCGAAAATTGCAGGAGGCTTTCACCGCAGGTAATTGGTATCAGTACCTGATCCCTGCCGCAGAAGCGCTTGGCGATTGGCCCGCCGTGGAGCTTAACCCCGATGAAGTTGAGGGCGTGCGCCATGGTCACCGTGTCAAGGTTGTCGGCGAACCCGCTGAAACAAAAGTGCGCGGCGTCAGCACGCAAGGCGAATTGGTTGCCCTGATGGAACTTGTCATTAGTGAAGATGGTTCCCGCGAATGGCAGCCCAAGAAAGTTTTCTTTACCGATTAATTAGAGAGAAATATCAGCAAACCGCCGCCCGCCCCAAGTTTCAAAATGGGCGGCGGCTTTTTTCATCCTATGCGACATTATCACTCCCTCGAAGAAGTTTCCACGAAAAATGCATGGCTTACCATTGGCGTCTTTGATGGCATCCATCGCGGGCATCGCGAAATTATCCGCATACTTACGGCAGAGGCGCGCGCGAACCATGCGCCCGCTGTTCTCTTAACTTTTGCACCACATCCCGCCAGCGTTTTATCGGGGCAGGAAATAAAATGCCTGACTACCCCAGATGAAAGGGCTGATTTATTAGGCAGCCTCGGCGTGGATGTGGTCATCACCCAACGCTTCACCCGCGACCTGTCCACTGCCACTGCTTTGGAATATATGTCCCACCTCAAGCAGACTCTTGATCTCAAACGCCTGTTGATTGGTTATGACTTTGCTCTTGGAAAGGGGCGCGAGGGCAACGCTAACCGTCTGGCTGAAATTGGCGCGGAATTGGAGTACAGTGTCGAAGTTGTCAGCGCGCTGAGTGATGAAAGCGGTGTGATCTCCTCCACAGAAATCCGCAAACTTGTTGCCACGGGGAATGTCGGCGAAGCCGCAAAGTTACTTGGCTATCAATATACTTTAAGCGGAGAGGTCATTCGCGGTGCGGGACGCGGGCGAACCATTAATTTCCCCACTGCAAATATTGACTATCCCCAGCAAAAAGTCACCCCAGCCAACGGTATTTATGCCTGTTGGGCGCATTTGGGAAATGAAAAATTCATGGCGGCTACCAATATTGGATTTAATCCTACATTCACGCCAGAGAGGCAAACACCCAGCCTTGAAGCCTACCTGCTGGATTTTGATCGTGATATTTACGGTCAGCAGGTAAAACTGGAGTTTGTATCCCGCATCCGTGACGAATTAAAATTCGACTCGGTGGATTCGTTGATTTCAAAAATTTATGAAGATGTGGATAAAACTCGTGACTTGCTGGCTGGGAAATAATTTCCATGAGAAACCGTTCTGGCATTATTCTGATCAAAGACGACAAACTCGCTCTCATTGAGCGTCATCGCGCGGAAATGCATTATTATTCATTCCCTGGCGGCGGCATTGACAAAGGGGAAAGCCCCGAACAGGCGGCAATCCGCGAGGCTGAAGAAGAGTTGGGTGTTGTTGTTGAGATCAAGCAAAAAGTGGCTGTGGTGGTTCTTTGGGAAAAGACGCAGCATTATTTTTTAGCCGAAGAAATCAGCGGTGAATTTGGTACTGGCATGGGTGAGGAATATGGGGAATATAATCCTGAGCATGGCACATATCACCCGATCTGGATGCCTTTGGCAGATGTCTTGACTCATAACGTTCTGCCGCGTGAACTGGCAGATTTGGTTGTTCGTTTTGCGAAGGAAGGCTGGCCCGCAGAGCCAGTTATAATCATCAAAGAAAAGCGATAACACTACTCCATCCTTGTTTTTCCATGCACATCCTCATCATTCATCAGGCATTCGCGTCCATTAATGAACCTGGTGGCACGCGTCACCATGAATTTGCGCGCCTGCTTACCGCGCGGGGGCATAAGGTGACGGTGATCGCTTCGCCTGTCAGTTACATTACAGGAAGCCACACCAATCAGGTAAATTCAAAAATGGAAGGGGTGACTATTTTACGCGCGGCTGTGTATGACGCGCACCATAAATCTTTTATTCATCGTATAGTTGCATTTTTTTCATTTATGCTTTCGTCCTTTTGGATTGGACTGGGCGTAAAAAACGTTGATGTTGTGTGGGGCACATCGCCGCCCATTTTTCAGGGAGTGACTGCCTGGGCGCTGGCGCGAATGAAGGGCGCAAAATTTTTGTTCGAGGTGCGCGACCTGTGGCCGCAATTTGCAATTGCGGTTGGCGTGTTGAAGAATCCCGTTTTGATTGCGCTCTCTGAATGGCTGGAGCGATTCCTGTATCAACACGCTGATCGGGTGATGGTCAACAGCCCGGGATTTTTGCAACCCGTTACCAGCCGTGGGGCGAAGCGTGTGAAATTAATTCCCAATGGGGCTGACCCATCCATGTTTGATCCGGCTGACAGCGGCTTAATATTCCGCGAATCCAATGGATTAAAAAACAAGTTTGTTGCGTTGTACGCGGGCGCGCACGGCATGTCGAACGATCTTCAAGTTGTGTTGGAGGCGGCTCGTTTGCTGGCTGATGCAAAAAATATTCAGTTCGTTTTGCTTGGCGATGGAAAAGAAAAAAATGCGTTGATGACGCAGGCAGGGGAAATGAATTTGTCGAATGTGACTTTTTTGCCGTCTGTGCCGAAAACCGAAATGGCTTCGGCTTTGGCTGGGGCAGATGCGTGCATTGCGATTCTCAAGCCGCTTGAAGAATATAAAACGACCTACCCGAATAAGGTTTTTGATTACATGGCGGCGGGCAGACCCGTGGCTCTGGCGATTGATGGCGTGATCCGCGAGGTGGTGGATGCCGCTGGTTGTGGAATTTTTGCCGCGCCCGGCAATGCAAATGAAATTGCAGATGCGCTTCGCAAACTTGCCGCAGACCCCGCACAAAGCCGCGCGATGGGTTTGAAGGGGCGCAAGTATTTGGAACAGAATTTCAGCCGCGCAGTGATTGGGGATAAATTGCTGGGTTTGTTGGATGAGTTGATTTTAGATCGTTGATGTTGAAAGATTGCCGATAAAAAAACAAACTGCCAATGATGGTTTCATTGGCAGTTTGTTTTGCGCAGACTGGAAATATCACGGCGCAGGCGCGGCAGGCTCGCTGCCGCATGTTCCGTTCCAATAGTCAGCGCCATCACATTGGGCTCCGTTTTTGAATGTGCAGGTTCCCTGTTCTTTTGTTGCATCGCCGCCGGTGATGGTGTATTCCCCGCCGGTGATGGAGCAATACCGTCCTTGCGGCCCGTAGCCGGTGACTTTGCGCCCGCCGACTGGGCACTCTCCATTCATCAACGCCCATTCTTCACATTGCAGGGCGTCTTCAAACCAGCATACGCCAAACTCGCCGCCGTCTCCGCGCTTTTCGATGGTGAGTTTTCCGCCTTGCGCGATGCAGTTTTCAGACGCAGGATTGGCGATTTGCGCCGCGGGCGCGGGGGTGGGAGTTGCCGCTTCGCAACCGGATAGGGCAAGGCTGGTTATTATTACAAATAGCAGCATAAAATTTTTTCTCATGTCGTTTGTCTCCTGCCGCTATTATACGAGCATACACGGCTTGTGTTTACCCTTCCACAATTTTTATCTCTTCCCCGCTCAACCCGTACAATTCGTAGACCAGTTTATCAATTGCCTTGTCTGTTGATCCGATTTGCTTTTCGAGGTTTTCCTTGTCACGCGGATTTTGCGCCGTGGCAAGCCTCTTGTGGAATTCCAGCATAGCCTCGACCAGCGCGACGATCTTGTCGTGCGCGGATTTTTCAGCGGGGTCGTCGAAGTTGATTGGGCGGATGGGAAGTTGCTCGATGTATTGACGATTTAGCGCGATATATCCGTGTTGAAATGCCGTACTAATTGTTTTGAGATATTCACTTATAAGTTTTGAATTCAGGATACCCAAAAGATAATGGTAATGAATTACGGTGTCAGGTAAAAGGCTTATTCCATAACCGCCGCCACCTCCGCCTCCACTGCCAGCAAAATAGAATCTTCCTTCTAGGTCTGCTGAAAAACAACTTCCAGTAGCCAAAGACGGAACAAGCAATTTAGGGCTGTCAAATCGTGTATGGTTTTTCTTATAGACATAACCATACCAATCTTTTCCCTTCTTTCCTGTGTTGCGAGCAGACAAGCGAGATTTGCACTCTGCAAGATATGCCCATGTCAAAGGATATTTTTGTGGATATGTTTTTTCGTCAATCAAGACAGACTTATTTTCAATTGTGACGTAAGGGAAGATCAATCTTTTGTTCAGGTCTGAAAAATAATATCGTCTAATGTTGACGGAGCCTTTGAGAAAAGGCTTCAAATGATTATCTTCAAACCAATGTTCTTTTTCCGTATATTTTGAGCGGCATAAAACTTTATTTTTCTCACGTTTGATTTCCTCTAAAATATACACATCGTCAGCGTCTGTTTGCAGCCCAACAAATAGGTGAGTTAGATCGCCCAACTTCACAGGCATTTGACTTAACTTCTCAAATAATTCCGCGCCTTGTCCAACGGAGAAATTCCATTCAGCCGAAGTGATATTTGCGGTGTTGATCGTGCCAGAGACTTCCGAAGTCTCCGAGACTTCGGAAGTCTTGGAATTGAAATTGCGCCAATTCTCAAGGTCGCTGACTTTTGTAAACTCAAATTTACTTTGACTTTGTTTGTTCAAAAATAGCAGGCATGTGTAAGTTGTCGCGTCGTGAAAGACCTGCTGGTCGCCAAAGTGGACGATCTTCGAGATGTGCTTGCCCTGCGAAATTAGGTCGCGCGCGGGTTCGCCGTATTGCGCGTTGAAAAATTTATGCGGCAGGATAAATCCCATCTTTCCTTTTTCGTTGAGCAGGCTCAAAGCCTTTTCGATGAAGACCACGTAAATATCGTAATTGCCTTTGCTGGCGGCTTTATATTTCCGCTTGAAATATTCCACCTGTTCCGCCGCCCATTCCTGCATGGCTTGAATCCGAATATACGGCGGGTTGCCAATCACCGCGTCGAAGCCCCCCTGCGCGAAAACTTCGGGGAAAGCGTCTTCCCAATCAAAAGGATTGACGCGGTTGCGTTCCTCCTGCTCTGCCATCAACTTGCCTTCAAAATAATCCTCGCCGACGAGGGAGTTTCCGCATTTGATGTTGTTTCCCAAATCAGGCAGCAGGCGATCCATGCCCAAAGTCAATTGCCCGTTCAGGTCTTCCAGCACTTTGAGCAGCAGCGAAAGTTTGGTCACTTCCACGGCTTGCGGGTCAATATCCACGCCGAAGATGTTGTTGAGCAAAATCTCTTTTTTCTTCGCTGTCGTCAGCCGCCATTCGCCTTTCACATCCACAACACTTTCGCGGATTACGCGCCTGCCTTCGAAATTTTCCTTCTCCTCAGACTTCCTTTGATACGTGACAGATTGATAGACAGCGGGAGATTTTCCGCCCGCCCATTTTTCTGGATCATTTTCCATGTACCATTTCAAATGCCAGTCAAGCAGGTATTGATACGCGCCGAGCAGGAAAGTTCCCGACCCACAAGCGGGGTCTACGATTTTTAATTTTGCCGCTTCTTTGGGCGTTAGCCCCATCAACAGTTTGCCGAGTGTATGGATTACGATGTTTTCGACGATAAATGTGGGCGTATAAAATACGCCGCCTGCTTTTTTTACTTCGGGCTTTTCCTCAACCTTTGCGCGGTGTCCTTCGGTTAATCGAATGACCTTCCCCAGAAAACGTTCATACACCTGTCCCAAAATATCGGAGGGAATATAAAGAAAGGCATACGGGCTTTTGGGATAATACAAATTGAGGATGATGTCTTTCAGCGTTTTATCGTCAATGTCCAAACGCGAGGTCAGGTCATCGGGACGGCTGGCTTGTCCTTCCTCTTTGGAGAAATGGAACAATCCTGAATTGTATTTTGTATCTGCCCGTTTGAATAAGGCAATCAACTCTTGATAGATGTTTTCTTTGTTTGCAATATCCTGCAATTGATTCTCAGGTTCGATGCTGCGCTCTTCGCAAATACGCAAAAAGACAATGCGATCAATCACCATTTGCACCGCGTAATTCAAGCCGCTTATGTCGATCCAGTCGTTGTTGGAAGCAATGCTCTTTGCCAGTAGTTCGCGCCAGCGTTCGATCTCCTGTAGGAAATCATCATCCACATCGGCGGTTCCTTTTTTGCCTTTGATACTTTTGACATATCCGCTCAACGAGCCATTGCGGATCGCTTCTGGAGAAAAGAGACTTGCGATCTCGTCCCACTTCTCCAGATAATCTTTGTAATGAATTAATGTCAGACGATTGAGCGCCGCCTTCTCTCCGTATTTTGGCTTGACGCGGCAATCATAGATCGCGAAATGTTCAAAGTCAGTCAGAATATTGATCGAGATGCCTGCGCTCCATCCATAACGGCGGATCTGAAACGCCGCGTCCAGATTGAATTCCACTTTCACAGAAGGCTTCTTTGCCTCCACCAGAAAATCGAACTTTCCCTTGCTCTCTTTGCTGGCGCGGAAGGCGTAATCCGCTTTCTTTTGCTGACCCTCAATTTCCACCGAAAACTCGTGCGCCACTTCTTTTTCGGATTCGCTTGCGCCTTTTTTGTTATCCACATCCCAGCCCAATGCTTCAAAGAATGGGTCGAGGAACTGGCGGCGCAATTCCGTCTCGTTCTTGTGTGAACGATATTCATCAATATTCTGTTCAAAGGTTTCAACAAGTTGTTTGATTCGGTCAGGCGCGGGCATGGTTAACTCCCAATGGTTTTAAAGTGTATTCATTATAGCAAATATGAAAAAACACCTCCGAGTTCTAAAAGAACTCGGAGGTGTTGGTTTTCTCACTTCTCCATCTTGTCGTACAGGCTCACTAATTTTTGCGGTTTGGCGCGTTCGCTTTGAGCGACCTGGGCGTAGGTTTCGCGCAGGCGTTGACTGAGCGCTTTGAGTAGTGACAGCCCAATATCAGGTCGGCGGCGGATGAGCGTGAAAAGCGTGGATTGGCGAATCAGCAAAATATCCACGGCTTCAATCGTTACCACATCCGCCTGGTGCGGAGCGCCGTCAAACAGGGAGGTTTCTGCAAAGTAGTTTTTAGCTCCCAACGTTTTTAACCGCACAATGGAGCCGGTACGGGTTTGTTGTTGAATGGATACCTGCCCATGAATCACAAGATACAGCGACTTCGTGTTATCTCCCTGTGAGAAAATTTTATGGTCTGCAGGGTAACTTTCCTCTTCGCTAATGCCTGCCAGAATACATATCTCTTGAAGGGAGAGGTCATTAAAGAAGGGCACTTCTTTTAGAAAAATTACTTTTTCAATGAGCGTAAGCGATTGGGAATTTGACATGCTAAGTTCCTTTAAATTTACATCCGCGTGAGATAACACCAGCCTTGCGGCTTCCTGCACATTGGGGCGCAACTCTGCTTTAAGCGTCTGCAATAAGGCTTCGCGCAGGGCTTGGGGCGAAATGGACAGGCGGCTGTCGGATAATTGAATTTCTGTCAGAAGGTAGATTGCAATGGTTGTCAGCCAGCCGTCGGCGTAGAAATTTTGCAGACGATGAGACAGGCTGGGTCGGGTGTTTTGCGCGTTGAGTTGAGTCCACGCATTTTGGAGGACTTGCATCAGGTTGGGCGGGCGCATACCCAGTTCGGTTTCGGCGCAGGCTAGTATTTCCTCCGCCGATGAACCATCCAGCAGGCGGCAAAGTTGACGCGCCAAAGCAGGCGGCAAAATGGCTTCCAATGCTTCGGCGGCGTTTGCCCGTTCCGCGGGGTCGCTGGAGGGTAAAGCCCGCTGTACAGCTTGAACTTCCTCTTCGCTGCTGTCGGCGCTGATCAGCCAGAAAACCCGATCCAAAACGGAGAGCGATGCTTCTTGAAATGCGTTAAACATAAGGCGGGCGCCCGGTCGCGGCGGATTTTCTGCAAACGCCATGTCTTTCAATGCCGAGCCTTGCAACGCCAGCCAATACGTATCGCGCACCAAAGACTCGGCGGCTTTTCCCAGCGCGGCGCGTGTTCCGCCAGGGTTGGATTGAATAAGCAGGTAGGTGGCGCTTTCAGCCCGATAAGGAGCGGCTTGGGCGGTTTCGGCATCCAGGCATCCGCGCAGCATTTGCATTTCCGCCCATTTTAAGCGGATGGGTAATTTGCAAGCCAGCCGCCGCACAGCCAGATTGGGATCGTTCAACGCCTGCCATATTACAGGTTTGAGCGGGATTGTTTTTACTTCTTCCTGCAACTCTTCGATCACAGACAGCCGAATGGTTTCTTCAGAATCCCCGAGCAGTTTTATAAGATTTTTCACAGCCCAATGCTCATCATTCCAATGGATGTATTTACTTTGGCGCACCAAAGCGGGAATTAATTGACGGCGCATATATGGGTGTGGATTTTCGAGCGTGGCGCTGACCAAATCCGTCAGGCGGGCAGCGTGTTTGCCCTCTGTTTCAACCAAAACAAGCAATCCAGCCGCCAGCGTTTGGGCGCTGTCTTCATCGGCGGGGTTGCTTTCTTTAGCAGAATCCAGCCAACGGTCGAGGGTTGACTGCGCGTTTGTCTGTTGCGTCAGTGAGCCGTGCTGCATCAGCAGGATGATGAGTTCGGTTTGCTCGTCAAGTTCCAATTCATCAAGGTGAGTGTAAAGATCGTTCAGAATGGTTATTTCCATTCCGTCTTCACGGTTGCCAGTGTTGCGTTTGATATAGTTTAACAATGCGCCCGCCGCCGCTTCGCGCACAACAGGTTCTGCGTCATCAAGGTTACGCTGGCAAAGATTGACGAATTCAGGTTGATTTAAACTGGATTGATCCAAGAATTCGATGATGCCCTTGCGGAAGAATGCCCCGCGTTGATCTGCCATTTCGAGGATCGACGGCAGGATGGATCGGGAATCCATGTCGTACAAAATCTGGCTGATGAAGACCGCCTGCCCGTCAGAGTTGGCGTCCATGGGCAGGGTGTGCAGTTTTTCGCGCAGCAAGGCCACCGTGGCTGGGTCTGGGGGCAATACTTCAGATTGATCCTGGCGAAAGATGGCAACTTCATCGCCAGCCAGCAGGCTGGTCATGGATCGTCCATATTCGCGCCGCACGTTAAACATAACAATTACGTACAGCAGAGCCAACCCCATGCCGATGGAGATAACGAGCGCGCCTGTCAGTATTTGCGATTTGATCGCCAGCAGGATCAAGCCTGCCGCCAATGTGCCAATCGGGACGATGAATCCGCCAATGAATCCGCGCGCGCGGGTTTTGCTGTTGACGGGGACGCTGTTGTACAACATGGCATCCAACGGGTTGCGGAATGTCTGTTTGATTACGCTGGTATCCAAACGGGAAAAAACCGCACTCGATAAACCCGGAAAAAAGTTAATCGCCGAGATTGAGCCCAGTGTGATAATTGGGAAGATCAGGTTCATGGTGCCAACGCCAAGCCAGTTGATCATGCGGCTGAGAAATAAAGATTGGATTAGTAATCCGCTGACGTTGGAAATGCCGCCCAGAATACCGTAGAAATTAAAAAGCCCATCGGGGTTGTTTTCAAATTGAATGGCGAATTGACGGCTGGCTTGATAGGTGAGCAGGTTCATCAGCACGACCATGACGAAAGTCCCCACTGCCAGTCCGCGCAACAAACCAGACTGGCGCACAAACCCAAAGCCTTCGCGTAAATTTTGCAGTCCGTTTGATTTCTCTGTGCCGCGCGCCCCGCTTGTATGGGATTGGGATGTCAGTGATTTTTTTCGCAGACGTTCGATTTGCCCCAAATCGTCACTCAGGCGTCGTTCGATGATCAAGATGAGGATGAAGCAGATTGCCAACGCGGCAGCCCACGCCAGAGGGGTGTTTTCCAGCCCAACCCACTGGTTGAGTAATTTTGCGCTAAACCCTGCCAGTGTTCCGCCCGCAATTCCCGCCGAGAGCATCAGCGGCAGGGCGCGTTTGGAGGCGCGGGTGTCGTAAAAGTCATTGATGTAGACGAGAATATGCATGGTGGACAGATCACGAAACGCGCTGTACACCAGATAAAAATATGGGTAGACTGCCCCGCGTGGTCCGCCATTGGTAACCAACATAAGGCGCACAGAGATCAGCCACAAGACCATGATCCCCATGATTATTTTTAAGAGCATCCCATTGCTGATTCGGTCGGCGACAAAAGTGTAGGCAAGCCCCATGATGAAACCGAAAACGGCATAAATTACAAACACAAACGCCAAATCATCTGCCGACCAGGCAGAGAGAAAAAGCGTTTCACGCGCCGCGTCGCCCCACATCAAGCCGAGGTAGAAGAGCAAATGTAATGTGTAAAGCAGCGCAGTCTTTTGCTCTTCACCTGGCGCGATGGATAGCAGTTTTCTGAAAGAGCGTACCATTATTTTTAGCTTTGATTTGTATCTGGGTTTTGCGAAGATGAACGCTGTCTTTGGCGTATCTTTGAAGCGCGCTCGCTCAGGTTCTGGAAGAATTCACTGTCTGTAATTTCTTCAACCGCCTTCTTGCGCTTGGTTTCGTCAATGACAATTTTCAAGCCTTCGACCTGCTTGCGAAGATCAGTTTCGCGCACGTACACCTGACGGGTCATGGAGGCAAAGATGCGCGCCAGTTGACCAACTTCGGCGCCGCCGCCAATTTTTTCAAGTCTGGCAATATCCACTTTATCCCATTGACCCGCTTCAATTAACTTGGCAACGTTGGTCAAACTCAAAATTGGAGATACGATGGTGCGCGCCAGCAAGACCGCCAGCATCAAAACGCCCAAAAGGGTGACGATGATCAAGCGGAATGAAAACTGACTCAGGCTTTGCACTTTATTGTCAAATTGTTTGCTTAAGACTTCCGCATCCACGTGCAGGCGTCCGCCGTCGGTGCTGAGGATCATCAACCCGAATCCGGCGGGCGTGTTGTATTGTCCGCTGAAATAAGGGATGGATGCGTAGATCAACGCGCGTTTGTTTTCATTTGTCCACAACATGCCATGTTCCCCTTTTTTGTTACGCAGAACAAGTTCAGGAAAACCCGGGTCAATAAACCCCATCTGACTTAGGTTGCCCGGGCGGTACAAATTATCCACCTGCGTTTGATCAGATTCGCTGATGCCTTTTACAGGTTGTCCGTTCTCGTCCACACCGTAAATGTTGAAATGGCGCGGATGGCTGATTGCCCAGCCTTCGGGGTTGATCATGTAGGAAAAATCCGCTTCGCGGGCGTCAATTTCGGCCTGCGGAGTTGGGTTGGAGGGCGCAACATGGGCTGTAAACTCTATCAGATGCAGCATTTCAATAGCCATGACCAATGTTCCGATTCGTTTTCCATCCTGAACAACCGGGGCTGTCATGCGTAAAACGCCGCGATACCGCTGTCCTGGGCGGTACTGCGCGCTGGCGTAGGCAATTTCAGGAGGGAGGTGAAACCCAATTGGCGCGCCTATGTAAACTTCATTGGGCTTTAATTTTACGCTTTCAGAAAAATAGGTCTCGCTTTTATAAAGGGTGTTCGCGGGTTTGCTGACATTTTTTAATTGATTGTCTTCCGCCATGCCGCATGTGAACGGATATTCACTGCACTCATTACTAATCTTGATCTGCTCGTTCCCGTCCATGTCTACAAAAACAATTTCCTGATAGAGAGGCATCTTGAAGTTTGCCGGCTGCCCATCGCTTTTGATCGTCCACAGGCTTCCGTTTTGCGCCGAGCCGAAATTTTTATAGGTATTTATATCAGGCGTTTGAGAAGCCAGGAAGCGCAGGTCATTTTCGCGGTTATCCAAAAAGTCTGCGACAGAGTTTGCAAGCATGATCGAACGCGCTTCAAGTCCTTGAATGGCTTTTGCGTCAAGCGCTTTTTGACTCTGGGTTACCACGTCAACCTGGGTGGTTTTATAACTTTGCTGGGTAAAAGTAATAATGACATAAATGGGCGCCACTGAAACAATCAACAGCGCGGACAAAATTCGTAACAATAAACCGGAAGTGAGCCAACGAAACATGGATTTATTTCTCCTTGCTTTTATTTAAGTGCGATAACCAGCAGGTGAACTTCAGGATATGAAATTGGCGCATCGCCAGATGAAACCAACGCTTCCAGCCGCGCTTCGCCTTCGGCAATGCCTGCCTCGCTAAGATAGGAAAACATAGACCAGGCCTTTTGGCGCGAGATGGTCAATATCTGTGATGGAAGCATGAAATTTTCTCTGGAAGTGGATTGAAACTCAACGGAGGCAAAGCCGATTTTTTTAAGCAGCAACTCATAGTCAGGCACATCGGGATAAATGCTCAACATCAGCGGCATTAACTCTGGAAAAATAAATTGCAAATCCCAGCGCGCCTGAATTTGGGCATGGGAATAAGTTTTGATAAATAACCCGCCGCCCGATTTTAGACAGCGAAAAAACTCACGCCCGGCCTGATCCTGGTTCAGGAGGTGATGCCAAACCTGTGAGAGAAAGACCGCTTTTAGCGTGCTGTCTGCAAAAGGCAGGGTCTCAGAAATTCCCTGCAACCAACCCAAATTGGCGGGCTGTTCCCTGCGCAGCGCCTGCTGTAGCATGGCGCGGGAAGGCTCCAAGCCAAGCATGTGACCAGTTATTTGCCCCGCAAATTGAGCGGCTAAAAGTCCGGTTCCACTGCCAGCGTCCAGCACCCAGTCATTCTGTCCAATGGATGTGTGCCGATTGATCTCTTCCATCCAGGGCTGTTTTCCTTCAAAGTCGCGGCCCTGATCATAGTACGGAGTAATTTTGGAAAAGTGATCCTTTGAGATCTGCCGCCACTTTTCCAGATTGATCTGCGAAGTTTGTATCATGCTTTACCAGGAGGTCGCGGAATAAGACAGCATCTGCAAGACTTTGGCCGCCGCAACATTGAGCGCTTCTGTCGTGGATATTTCATTTTTGTATGCTGATTGAAGCGCTTCCGCCACTACCTTGGAAATATCTGCGCTTTTGACATTTAATGGCTCAAACCTTCCGGTTGGAAGTTTTTCCATAAAGAAACTGTAGGCCGGGTTTTCTGTGATCTGGCTGTTTTGAGCAACCGATATTTTTTCAGGAAGAACTCCGTCACCCAGGGCATACTTCAGGCGATATTCATCTGCGTACAGGAATTCAACAAACTTCCATGCGGCATCCTTGTTTTCAGCCTGTTTAAATAAAATGAGCGTGTCCTGCGCCGCCAGTGTGGTGGGCGTGGTCTGGTATGGGATGGTGGATAATCCGTAATCCAGGTTGGGCGCGTCGGTTGCCAGTCTGCGCGCCAGCCATGGTCCGGTGATGACCATGCCCAGTTTCCCTTCCACAAAGGCGGTTTCCATGTCTTTCCGTCCGCTTGCGGCAGGGTTGGGCTGGGTTAAGCCCGCGTCGATCATATCCTTCAAAAACTGCGCCGCATCCTGTCCCTCAGGACCATTGAATGCAGGGCGTGTGCCGTCTGTGGTTAAGATCTCGCCGCCATTGCCCCACAGAAAATAATAAAAATAGGTGGAGGTTTCTGCTTCGTTGCCTTGAACGCTAAATCCGTAGGTGTCTGCTCCCAGCGCGTGAATTGCCTGAGATGCGGTTTTCAAATCAGCCCAGTTGTTTGGCGGGGAAGTTAATCCCGCTTGTTTGAACAGGGTCTTGTTATAGTACAACGCGCGTGATGAAACTGTGATCGGCAGTCCAAAAGTTCTGCCTTCATATTGGGAACCTTCATTAATAAGCAAAGGAATGAACTTGGATCGGAATTCTGTCGTCATGTAGCCATCCACTGGTTCAAGCAGCCCAGCCGCTACGTATTCTGGAATCCAGCGGGTTGCCACGCGCGCTAAAGTTGGCGGCTTGCCCTGTGCGACCATATCCGCTATCTTCTGGCGGCCTTCTTCCCAGGTGAAAACATAAAGATTAACTTGAATGTCTGGATTTTGCGCTTCAAAATCCTTGATCACACCCTGCCAGTATGGCTCGGTGAAATCGCTGGTGCGCATGAAAACAAAATTCACTTGCGCGCGCTGTGGTGAACAGGCTGTCACTAAAAGAATAATACATAGGCATAATATCGTCAAAATGGACGATCTGTTTTTGCGACGGATAAACATACGCGCCTCTTGTGTTGAACGATTGTTGGAGTTTGGCTATTTTAGCGGGTCTAAAATAAAAAATTTCATGTTATTGTAACTCAACTAATCTGTTTGAACAAATTCCGGCAACTCTGGCGAGTGGCTAAAAGCAGGGGGTGGGAAAGTGTCTCATCACAGAGTCTGCAAAGTTTTTTGACTTTGTAAAAGTCCTGGTTTTTTAACATAAGCGTACTTGTTTGCACAATTGATTTGGGTTATTATCTTAAATCTCAGGGGCGTTCCCGCCCCGCAACCTTTATATCTCTTAAGAGGAGAAGATATGAATAAACGTTTTGTATTTGTCCTGTTGACTCTCGTTGTTGCCGCTTCTATGTTGTTGTCCGCTTGTGGACCAGCCGCCACTGAGGCGCCTGCTGTAACAGAAGCCCCCGCCGCGACCGAAGCCCCAACCGAAGCCCCGGTTGCCACTGAGCCGCCCATGCCCGCAGTTGGCTCGCCTGAGCACCCGATCAAAGTATTGTTCGTCCCCTCAGTGGATGCGAACATCATCACCACTGGCGGCGAAGTAATGGCTGCTGCTTTGAACGAAGCCACCGGTTTGGCTTTTGAAGTAACCGTCCCCACCTCCTACGCCGCGACCATTGAAGAAATGTGCGCCTCCCCTGCCGACACCATGGCTTTCATCCCCGGCTTGGGCTATGCCCTTGCCAGCCAATTGTGCGGCGTGGATGTTGCCTTCAAAGCCGTCCGCTTTGGCTATCCGGTTTACTGGGCTGAATATATTGTCGCGCGCGATAGCAAATTCCAGACCCTTGCCGATCTCGAAGGCGCAACCTGGGGCTACGGTGATCAGGGTTCCACCTCTGGCTACATGGTTCCTGCGGTTGAATTTGCCGATGCAGGCATCACCCCCGGTGAACAGAAACAGACCGGTGGTCACAACCAGACCGTTACCGCCGTCTACAATGGCGAAGTTGATTTCGGTACCGTTTTCTACAGCGTTCCTTTGAATCCCGATGGCAAACCCGTATTCACCTATGATGACTACGCAGCCGGAAAAGTCACCGAGGATATGTACGAAATTCCTGCCGAGGCGATTCCGAACTGCGCCCCCGATGCTGAAGGCAAAAAATTATTGTGCGACGGCTGGCGCGTACTTGATGCCCGCGCCAACATCCGCGTGGAAGCGCCGGACGTTATGCAGAAAGTCCGCATCCTTGCCATCTCTCAAGCCATTCCAAACGACACCCTGGCTTTTGGTCCTGAGTTCCCTGCTGAAACACGCACTCAAATTGAAGAAGCCCTCGTCGCCTTTGCCGCAACCGAAGCATGGGGCACATCCATTGGCAGCGCCGACTTCTACGGTTGGTCTGGCATTGCCCCCGCCACGGATGCTGAGTACGACATGGTTCGCGCCATGGTCGCCGCTACCGGCTATCAGGCTCCCGCCAAATAGTTTTTAGGCAGTACCGCATAACTTGCTATTTGATTATCGTTTGTCCCCAAACCTTAGCCGCGAATTCCGCAAATTCACGCGAATTGAACTAAAAAA
>JFJP01039035.1_pt1 | contig 22753 bp, 12 predicted proteins | sample 431651 | NCBI WGS metagenome assembly JFJP01 (sample SAMN02602958, study PRJNA72255) | Microbial mat metagenome, whole genome shotgun sequencing project. | biome: fresh water; feature: sink hole; material: water; isolation source: purple microbial (photo- and chemosynthetic) mats found in...
CGGTTTTGGCTGTTTTAACCAGCCGTTCCAGAATCAGGTTGATGTTTTCTTTCCTTTTGGCAGAAATAAAAATTGTTTCCAGGTCGAAAAGTGCTGTAATATGTGCAGGCGCTTCAAGCATAAGGTCCGTTTTGTTGCCTATCAACAGGAAATGCTTTTCAGGATCATCAATATGATCGCGGAATTCAATCTTCAACTCATCAATTTCATGTACGGTAATTGTGCTGATATCAAACAAATAAAGAATTACTGAGGCTTCCTGTATTTTTTCATACGTGCGGCTTATCCCGATTGTTTCGATAGTATCGGTTGTATGTGCCCTGAGCCCTGCTGTATCAATAAATCGGAATGTAATACCACTATAGGTAAATGTATCTTCAATAGTATCGCGCGTAGTTCCCGGAATATCACTTACGATAGCTCTTTCCTCATTAAGCAGCGCATTCAGCAAAGTGGATTTTCCAACATTGGGCTTGCCGATAATGGCAACAGGAATCCCTTTCTTAATAACATTTCCCAGAGAAAATGAGGATGCCAGGTTGCTCATTTCATTTATTATGCCCGCCATCAGATTTTTCAGCTTACTGCGATCGGCGAATTCAACATCTTCTTCGGCAAAATCGAGCTCCAGTTCGAGTAACGATGCCAGATCGAGGAGTTGACTGCGCATTTCTTTTATCTTTTGCGAAAATCCACCACGCATTTGAGATAGCGCAAGTTCATGAGATACTTTTGACCGGGAAGAAATCAGATCTGCAACAGCTTCGGCCTGCGACAAATCCAGCTTGCCGTTCAAAAAAGCCCTCAATGTAAATTCACCAGCTCTCGCCATGCGTGCACCCGCATCAATTAGCACTTCTAAAATCCGTTGCTGAACATACTCCGATCCATGGCACGAAATCTCTATAATATCATCTCCTGTATAGGAATGCGGATTACGGAAAATAGTGAGTACTACTTCATCAATCACTTCATTTTTAGTAGCGAAATAACCAAAATGAGCAGTATGTGTTTCAAATTGCTCAACCAAAAAATTAGTTTTACGCGATTTAAAGAATTCACTGCTTATTGAAATTGCCTTAGGTCCCGAAAGCCTCACTATCGCTATTGCTCCAATTCCCGGTGGTGTCGAAAGGGCGCATATCGTATCATTTTTCGTGTATGAGTTATAAGGATTCATAAGTCAGGGAGTTATTTACACAAAGATAGTGAGAAATTGGAATAGTTCAAATTTCAAGGATGCTTTTGTATATATGAAATGAATGTAAGTTGTTGATTATATGGTATTAAGATTTACATTAAAATCTATTCATCACCATTATTAATACTTTCTAATTCGGGATCTTTGTTTCCTTCGAGTATCGAAAGAACGGATTTTATATCATAAACGCTGGCGTTTTTACGATTTCCTAAAACAATAATTACAATATCGGCTTCCATATCCATCCAGAACATGGTACTGTATCCGGCCCACCAGCCGCCGTGATAAACATAATGGACTTTTTCCATCTTTTGAGGATCGGTCATAAGCCGGAATCCGAGCCCGTAATTATGCCTGCTTTTATGCTCAAAACTGCGTGGCGTAAATGCTTCCTTCAACCAATGTTTGTTAAGCAGGCAACCTGAATGCAATGCAAAATACCATTTTTCCATGTCGCCGACGGAGGCATAAATTCCTTTATCTCCATACACTCCGTCAAAAAACTCACGTTCACGGCTTCTGTTACCCTGGTGGCCAGTAGTGCGGTGAAACAGTAATGAATCAGAAGCTATTGTGTCGATAAATGAATGCGTCATTCCAAGCGGTTCAAATATCCTGGTCCGGATAAACTTTTCATAGCTCATCTTACTCACTCTTTCAATGATTGATGCAAGCACGATGAAATTTGTATTGTTATAATTAAAACTTTTGCCTGGACGATTATATGGTTTAGGTAAGGAATCTGCTTCGCTGAACCACTTAAGAACAGTATCGTTAGTAGGAGCAGCCACATTTTGCCTCCTTTTATGCTCAAAACTATATAAATAATTGGGTAATCCGCTTCGGTGACTCAACAGGTTTTCGATTGTAATGCCGTGATATGGAAATGCAGGAATATACTTTTGAACACTGTCCTGCAACAGTATTTTTTTATCCTGTGCCAGAAGTAAAACAGCAGTTGCAGTAAAGGTTTTACTTATTGATGCAAGCTGAAATGCCGAATTGATTGATAAACTGTCTTTGTTTTTTAAATCTGCATAACCAAATACGTTCTGATATAGTATTACACCTTTTTGCGCAATGAGTACGGCACCATTAAATCCTTGGTTTTTTGCTTTTTTCTTAAATAAGGAATCAAGTGCAGATTCCTTTTCTTTGGCATGAATTTTTTTTCTGATTCGGGCTTCCTGCTCTGCGGTAAGTCTTTTTTCAGATATGCAATCAATTAACTGAACCGGATTTTGATTTGGTTTATCTGAACATCCTGGAGTTATAAAAACCAGTATAGCAGTTAAAATGAACAGGGATATATGTCGGGATGTATGTTTCACAGGAAAAAATATTTGATTTTACAAAAGAAGCTAAACCTGATTTGCACCCGACACAAAATTTGTAAAGGTTGTTAACAAAAGGATGTTCAGTAAAATTATCAGGGAACTTTTCAGCATTTAGTGATATGATAACACTGAAAATCTGGATGTGCAAAGATAATCTTAATCATATTTATGTTCAGCATAATGATTTAATGATCTGTTAAATCAGTTCTTCCCCTTTTGTCCGCATACTATTGTGTCTGTTTCTTGTTATCAAATATTCTTTAACGCTTATTGTTTACGAATTACCGGCAGGTTCTAAAAATATTTTTACCTTTGGTCGCATAAATAATTTTCATCCATGAGTATATTAGTTAATAAAGATTCCCGGATTATAGTACAAGGTTTTACCGGTAGCGAAGGTACATTTCATGCTACCCAGATGATTGACTATGGAACCAACGTTGTTGGAGGCGTTACTCCAGGTAAAGGTGGAAACGAACATATCGGACGTCCTGTTTTCAATACAGTGAAAGAAGCTGTTAAAGTTACCAAAGCCGATGTTTCTCTCATTTTTGTTCCTCCTGCTTTTGCTGCAGATGCAATAATGGAAGCTGCCGAAGCTGGTATTAAAGTGATTGTTTGTATTACCGAAGGAATCCCTGTAAAGGATATGATGGCCGCAAAAGAGTATGTTGATGCTCTCGACTGCCGTTTAGTAGGTCCTAACTGCCCCGGAGTAATCACTCCCGGCGAAGCAAAGGTGGGCATTATGCCTGGGTTTATTCATAAAAAAGGTATTGTTGGTATAGTTTCGCGTTCCGGCACCTTAACTTACGAAGCCGTTGATCAGCTGACCAAAGCCGGTTTAGGTCAAACAACAGCACTTGGAATTGGTGGTGATCCAATTATTGGAACTACAACCCGTGATGCAATGGAATTGTTTATGGCTGATCCTGAAACAAAAGGAATTGTAATGATTGGTGAGATTGGTGGAAATATGGAAGCTGATGCTGCATATTATGTCCGCGATCATGGAACCAAGCCAGTGGTTGGCTTTATTGCCGGTGCTACTGCTCCTGCAGGCCGCACCATGGGCCATGCCGGCGCAATTGTTGGTGGTAAATCGGATACCGCAGAGGCTAAAAAAGCAATTATGCGTGAATGTGGCATCACTGTTGTTGATTCACCCGCAGAAATTGGTGCCGCAATGCTTAAACTTTTAAAGAATTAAAAACAAACTGATAAAAAGATCCGGCAAGCCCTGAATTCAAGAATTTTAAGCTTTACAACAATCTCTCCTGAGATTTTGTGCTTTGGTTTTTGAATTTGGGGCTTTGTATTTATGATTTGTTTTTCAGTGGTTTAAGTCATTAACACTGTGGAAACCGCAAATCTTACTTCTTCTCCACTCTTTCGTATGCACCCATATCAGGAGGGCCCGGAACCAGCCGCGAAATTCCTTTACGATCAAGCTTTATATCGGGAATAGTATTATTAATGATGCTGAGTGAAGCTGCATCTATTGCAATCGATAATGTATCAAGCTGAAAATCATTTGTATAGGGATCAATAAATTTTGCATCTTCATTTATAATACAATTCACAAATTTAGATTCATACTTCTGTTCTTTATCCCAACTCGCCAGGCATTGATCAAACTGAAAATTAAACGCAGTTCCTTCATGTTCATAAAAATCTATTTCATCCAGCATGCTTCCGGTTATTATACAGTTTCCAAAGTAAGCACCGGATAATTCCCCCGGAATTTCTTTAAATGAAGTATCAAGTGAATAATTGCTTATTGATAAAGCAGGATATCCTTTCCCGCTGAAATAATTTGCTAATGTACAATTACGGAAATCATAATTTCCTCCTTGTTCAATAGATACCACATTTCCTCCGCAATTCGTAATCTGGCTATTGGTTGATACAATTTCAGCCATGGTTGCAAGTATGCCATAGTTTTTCATGTTGTTGATCAGGCAGTTGTGGAGCTGTAGCGGCTCGCCTTCTCCAAATCCAGTGCTATCTGCCTGGATTCCTACAATGGCATTTGTTATTTCGGCATAGGTAAAACTGATGCTTTTGCTACCGCTTTCAAGCCATATTCCATCCCATAATCCCGGAATATCAAGGTAATCATCGTCAAGCCTGTCGCTGGTAAAAATTACAGGTAATTCAAGCGTTCCCATAACGTTTAGTGAGGCACCTGCCCTTATTTCCAAACTACTGCTATTATGAAAATAGATTCTCGTACCTGCCATAATGTTTAATATACAGTTTTTATCAGCAGTCAGCGTACCATAAACAACATGAGGTTTATCATCAGGTAAGGTGACTTCGCCTGTTAATACAGTGCTTTGGTGAAAATAGGCATCCTGTCCCCACGCAACTAATTTTACATTCTGAATATTCCCGTTGGTTTCAAAAATAATTGAATCACTTTCAATCAAAGGACTATTAACATTATTCGGATCAATGGTAACTTTTACAAATATATATGCACTGTCTTTCGGGCCAATTTCCAGGTCATTGTATGTTTCTTTTGCCGATCCGTCAATATTGAGTCTGAAGGGCGAAGCATTTCCGCGTGCAAGGATGATTTTTGAAATATTAATTCTATTGTTTCCCGTGTTACGTATCACCAGTTGTTTTGTAATTGATCCGATTGTTGTGAAAACAGTGTCGAACATTACTGTATCAGTACTGAATCCAAGACTAAAAGCCGGATCCGTATTAAATTCATCTTTCCTGCAAGAGGCAAGTACCCAAACAGAAACTATAATCAGAATCAAAAACGATCTGGCAGATTTTATATTCATCATTAAATAAAACTGTTTTGAGGCTGTAAAGATAGTTGAATGTGAGTTCTTTTATTAAAACGTTTTTTTTATGGATTATTATTGTATTTTTAACAAATGTTGTAATTTTAAGAAAAAATGTACAATCGGTTACCTCTGCCTCCAATTGGGCGTGTATGTAGTTTCATACCTAAAATTTATGTACATTTGCATGATTTATTTAAAGTCAATATTGTTAGTACTAAATAGTTGATTCACTATGGATTATATTAAATTTGACAAGTCGAAGCTGGTAAATCTGGAGTATTCCTTAACGCGTGAAATGCTTCGTTCCAATAGGGCCGGGTCATATTCAAATACAACTATCATTGGTTGCAATACGCGGAAGTATCATGGTCTGCTTGTTACTCCTCAGCCCCAACTCGATGGAGGAATGCATGTTTTGCTCTCAATGCTTGACGAAACAATTATTCAGCACGACCAGGAATTTAACCTGGCTATACACAAGTATAAAGGGGAAAAGTACAATCCAAAGGGGCATAAATATATCACCGATTTTAATATCGATACCAACCTGAGAATCACATACAGGGTAGGAGGAGTGTTACTTACCAAGGAAATGCTTTTTGCAGGTACTAGCGATAGTATAATTATAAAATATACTCTTGTCGAAGCACATTCGCCCACAACAATACGTTTCAGGCCATTTTTGGCTTACCGTAATATTCATTCGCTGAGCAAGGCCAACAATGATGTTGAGCGAAAATACGATTCCATTCCTAATGGTATTAAAGTTCGGATGTACCTGGGATATCCGCATCTGCATCTGCAGTTTTCAAAGGAAAATGAATATGTTCATGCTCCTGATTGGTTTTTCGATTTCGAATACATGCGCGAAAAAGCTCGTGGTTACGATTTTCTGGAGGATTTGTACACACCTGGTTATTTCGAAATGCCTATTAAGCAAGGTGAAAGTATCTACTTTATGGCCAGTCTCGAAATGGAGGACCCAAAAACCTTTGCCCGGATGTACAGCCAGGAATTAAAGAAACGCATTGTGCGCGACAGTTTCGAAAACTGCCTGTTGAATGCAGCACAGCAATTTATTGTTAAACGCGGAAAACAGTTTGAGATAGTGGCAGGTTTTCCATGGTTTGGACGCGTTTCGCGCGATACGTTTATTGCACTGCCAGGACTCACGCTCATACAAGGTGATTTCAAAACATTTAAAGCAATCCTTGATAATAGCCTTACCGAAATGAAAGGTCCGTTATTTCCAAATTCGGGAACCGGGCTCAAACTCGAATATAAATCAGTTGATGCACCATTATGGCTTTTCTGGACGTTGCAGCAATATATAAAATACAGTAACGACAAATCAGTCTGGAAGCAATATGGTTCATACCTGAAACTGATATTAAACAGTTTCCGTAACGGAGATGCTCCTTTTAATATCCATATGCTCGAAAATGGCTTGTTATATGCTGGAGTTACGGGTTCAGCTGTAACCTGGATGGATGCAGTTATTGATGGGAAACCTGTTACTCCCCGCATTGGGCTGGCTGTAGAAGTTAATGCACTTTGGTATAATGCAATCTGTTTTTCGATTGAATTGGCAGAAAAAGCCGGCGAAGATGATTTTGTCAGTTATTGGAAACCTGTTGCCAACAACATTCCTGCGGCATTTGTTGATGCTTTCTGGTATGCGGAGAAAAACCATTTGTACGATTATGTACATGGAGATTTCAAGGACAAGTCAATGCGTCCGAACCAGATTTTTGCAGCTTCATTGCCTTATTCTCCACTCAATGATGACCAATGCAAAGGCATCCTCGACAGAGTGCAATCGGAATTACTCACACCGCGGGGTTTACGTACACTCTCACCCAAAAATCCAGCCTATAAACCTGAATATACCGGTGGACCTGCTGAACGTGATCTGGCTTATCATCAGGGATCGGTTTTCCCATGGTTATTCGGGCATTTTGCAGAAGCTTGGTTAAAACTTTATGAGCAAAGCGGAGTGCCATATATCACTAAGTTATACCAGGGATTTGAAGAAGTAGTTGCCGAACATGGAATCGGAACTATTTCCGAACTGTATGATGGCGATCCTCCATACCGTCCTTCGGGAGCTATTTCCCAGGCATGGAGCGTTTCAGAGCTTTTACGTGTGCATAACTTGCTTGGATCCATGAAAAAGAGCAGTGGTAAGAAATCTAAATAATTAATTAAAGAATCACAATACATAAAACTATGAAAGTATTAATGTTTGGTTGGGAGTTTCCTCCCCATATTACCGGTGGCCTTGGTACAGCCTGTTTCGGACTCACCAAAGGCTTATTGAAACATGGGGTTGATGTTCAGTTTGTGGTTCCTAAGGCTTATGGAGACGAAAGTCAGGAAGCAGTCAGGCTGATTAATGCCAGTGATGTTACCGTGATGATGAAAGATCCGATATTTCGCGAATACTGGAACCAGATCACATACATGGAAATTGGATCAAACCTCATCCCTTATGTTGGTCCTGAAGACTTTCAACAAATGGTAAGCGAGAATTTGAAAGTAAAAGTTGAAGAAGGCAGCAGGGTTTTTTCCGAGAAATTCCAGTTCTCCGGTAAATACGGACACGACCTTATGGAAGAAGTAGCCCGTTATGCCCTTGTGGGTGCTTCTATTGCTGCTAACAGCGAATTTGATGTGATTCATGCCCACGACTGGCTTACCTATTCGGCAGGAGTAGCAGCTAAAAAAATATCGGGTAAACCTTTGGTTGTTCATATGCACGCTACTGAATTCGACCGTTCAGGCGAGAATTATAACGAAAATGTATATGAAATTGAGCGCAAAGGAATGGCGGAAGCCGACCGCGTTATCACAGTCAGCAATCTCACCAGAAATATTGTAATCGAAAGGTATCATATTGATCCGGATAAAGTTATAACCGTTCACAATGCAGTTGAACCACCCGAAACGACTGAATTGGTTGATGCTGAAAAACACGTTAAAGAAAAAATAGTAACCTTTCTTGGGAGGATAACTTTTCAGAAAGGACCCGAATATTTTATCGAAGCTGCATGCAAAGTACTGGAACGCGATAAGAATGTACGTTTCGTTATGGCTGGCACCGGTGACCTGATGGAGAAAATGATACGACGGGTAGCTAAATTGAAAATTTCGTCGAATTTCCATTTTACAGGATTTTTAAAAGGTGAAAACGTCGATCGGATGTTTGCTATGAGTGATGTTTATGTGATGCCTTCGGTATCCGAACCTTTTGGAATTTCACCACTCGAAGCAATGCGTTCAAATGTTCCTGTAGTTATATCAAAACAATCGGGTGTAGCTGAAGTTCTTGATCATGTTATGAAAGTTGATTTCTGGGATGTTGATGCCATGGCTGATGCCATTTATGGTTTGCTGCATTACAAATCAATGCACAGTATGTTCATTGAACATGGTACTGAGGAAGTGAATAACCTCAAATGGGAATCTGCCGCACTAAAAGTGGCCGACATTTACAAATCATTGGTTTAGTACATACGTTGCCAAAATAGTTGTAATCAAAGCTTAAATCTAAAATATATGAGGTCAATTTGTCTTTATTTTCAGGTTCATCAGCCGTTCCGACTCAGGACTTATCGGTTTTTCGATATCGGCGCCGATCATTATTACTATGATGATTATCAAAACAAGCGTATAGCAAGGCGAATTGCAAGTGATTGTTATATCCCGGCTAACGAAGTTTTGCTTGGGCTTATCAACGAGTTTGGCTCAGCTTTCAAGGTGACTTTCAGTATTAGCGGATCGGCTCTGGAGCAGTTTAAAAAATATACTCCCGAGGTGATTGCCAGTTTTAAGCGACTCGCCAAAACCGGGAATGTTGAATTTTTGGCCGAAACCTATGCACACTCACTGGTAGGATTGAATGATCCGGCTGAATTTAAAAGACAGGTTGAGCAACATGCTGCAGCCATAAAAGAATTGTTTGGTGTAACCCCCACCGCATTTCGTAATACGGAGTTGGTTTATTCGAATAGCATTGCCGGTCAGGTTCTCGAAATGGGATACAAAACTATGCTTACCGAAGGCGCAAAACAATTGCTGGGTTGGAAAAGTCCCAACTACCTTTATTGCAGCGCACCTCATCAACGGTTAAAACTTCTTCTGCGTAACTATCAGCTCAGTGACGATATAACATTCAGGTTCTCTCAGCAGGACTGGAGCGAATGGCCGCTTACAGCTGATAAATATGTGAAATGGCTTAATGATATTGATCCCAAACAGGAAATTGTAAACCTGTTTATGGACTATGAAACGTTTGGGGAACATCAGAAAGCCGAATCCGGAATATTTGGTTTCCTCAGAGCATTTCCCGAGCAGGTTATTAAAACACAAAGATGGACTTTCAGCACTCCAAGTGAAGTGTCTGAAGATCTTCAACCCGTTGCAGGTATCGACTGTCCTCATGCAATTTCATGGGCTGATGAAGAACGCGATCTTACAGCATGGCTTGGCAATGATTTACAGGACGAAGCTTTTTCAAGCCTGTATAAAGTTTCGGATATAATGCTCCACTGTACCGATGCTGACCTGAACCGTGACTGGAATTATCTCCAGGCCAGCGACCATTTTTATTACATGTGTACCAAATGGTTCAGCGATGGTGCTGTTCACCATTATTTCAATCCTTACGGTTCACCCTATGAGGCATTTCTTAATTATATGAATGTGCTTTCCGATTTTCTGATCAGGGTAAGGGAATATGCTGAAAATGAACCGGTTTCTGTTATAGAAGCTACGGTAAAAGCAGTTGGTACTACAAAAGAAAAAGTATCTCCAGCTGCAAAAGTTCCAGCTAAAAAGGAAATAAAAACAAAAGCTCCTGTTGCAGCTAAACCTCCAAAAAAGGCTGAGTCAAAACCGCGTAAATGATAATTGTTGGAGAATGTTATTCATATTATTGACCAAAAGTGAACAACTTAAAAGTCATTTAATTTAAAATTTCGTACTTTTGCAAACCTCTGAATCAGGTTTTTTACCTGTCAGAGGTTTGATTTTTGTGCAATTTATCTGATATTTTTGCACTGAATTACTTGAATCTGAATCTGATCTATGAGTGAAAAGAAAATACTGAAACCCGATTACCTGTTCGAGGTTAGCTGGGAAGTTTGCAACAAAGTTGGAGGGATTTACACGGTAGTAGCCACCAAGGCTCCCGGAATTCAGCAGGAATACGGAAACAATTACATTCTTATTGGTCCGGATGTTTGGAAAGAAACCAGTCAAAATCCTGAGTTTACTGAAGATAAATCGATACTGCGCGTATGGCGCGAACGTGCTGAAAATGAAGGTCTACGTATTAAAATAGGCAGGTGGAATATCAAGGGCCGCCCTATTGTTATTCTCGTTGACTTTACACAGTACATTCCTTTTAAAGATAAAATTCTGGCCGAATTCTGGGAAAAATATAAACTGGACAGTATCACCGGATCATGGGATTATTTTGAACCTGCACTTTTTGGTTATGCTGCCGGAAAGGTAATTGAAAGTTTTTATGAATTCAGCCTTACGGCACAGGATAAAATTGTTGCCCAGTTTCATGAGTGGATGACAGGCGGAGGTATCCTCTATCTGAATGACCGCGTACCGCAAATCGGAACGGTGTTTACCACCCATGCTACAGTTGTTGGCAGATGTATAGCTGGAAATAACCTTCCGTTATATAGCCGGTTCGAAGATTATCATGGAGATGCTATGGCGCACCGGTTTCAGGTTATGGCCAAGCACTCACTCGAATATATTGCCGCAATTGAGAGCGATGCTTTTACAACAGTTAGTAAACTTACCTCAAACGAATGCAGGCAGTTTCTGGGCCGGGAACCTGATGTTATTACACCAAATGGTTTTGATGATTCACTTTTTCTGGATGAAGAAACTCTGGCAGTAAAAAGATTAAATTCACGGGAAAAACTCCTTGCTGTAGCCCAGGCGGTTACAGGACATCCTCTTCCAACTGATACACTATTCCTGCTTAACAGCGGAAGATATGAATACAGAAATAAAGGCATTGATCTTTTTCTGGATGCATTGGCTAACCTGAATCAGAATGAAAAGCTAACCTATCCGGTAGTAGCATTTATAACCATTCCTGCACATCATTCAGGTCCGGTTCAGGGTTTGGCTGAAAAAATTGAATCAGGTAATTATGAAACTACCGAAGAAAAACAATACCTTACTCATGGTCTCTTTGAACCTGATTATGATCCGATACTGAGAAGACTTAAAGAAAATAATCTCTTCAACTCCTTACAGGACCAGGTTAAAGTAATATTTGTGCCTAGTTACCTGAATGGTAACGATGGTATTTTTAATCTTAGTTATTACGACCTACTTCCTGGTTTCGATTTATCGGTGTTCCCCTCTTATTATGAACCATGGGGATATACCCCGCTTGAAAGCCTTGTTTTCGGAGTTCCTACTGTTACAACTTCGCTCGCCGGTTTTGGATTATGGGTGAGGAGTATCACAAAAGATAGTGGTATAACTGTCATCGACCGTAATGATGAGAATAATGAAGTAGTTGTGAATTCTATCGCTTCTGTTATCTTATCATTCGAAAAGATGTCGGAAAGCAGGCGGGCTGAGTTATCAGTTTCAGCAGTTTTACTGGCGCACACTGCCTTATGGAGCAACCTCCTGAAATATTATAAACAAGCTTATTCTGTAGCTCTCGAAAAAGTTTCGGATCGCTCCGACTTATTCCGCGATAAAAGACAAGCTGAAACTGTTATCAGTGTTAACGGGAAAAAACCTTCCCAACCTGAGTGGCGTAAAGCATTAGTTCGTCATACGTTTCCTGAAGCACTGAAAGGATTATTAAAACTCAGCCGCAATTTATATTGGTGCTGGAATAGCGAAGCAACTGATTTGTTCCGGCTGATTGATCCGGAGCGTTGGGAAAATACTGAACATAACCCGATCGTTTTGCTTGAATCACTTACCTTCAGCCAGTTACAGGCACTTGAAAAGAGCGAAGACTTTATGTCGCGGCTCAAACTGGTGATGGAGCATTTTGACGAATATATGGCCAAAAGTTCGGAAAAGAAGAGTCCGAAAATTGCATATTTCAGTATGGAATTTGGTTTGCACGAAAGTGTCCAGATTTATTCAGGAGGTTTGGGTGTTCTTGCAGGTGATTATCTTAAAGAAGCATCCGATTCAAATTCCGATATGGTAGGTATTGGTTTATTATATCGCTACGGGTATTTCAAACAGACATTATCCCCATTTGGAGAGCAGGTTCCCCAATATTTTCCACAGAGATTTAATCATTTACCAATAAAACCAGTTCGTTATCCTGATGGTGAATGGATTACGATAGGTATTTCATTACCAGGCCGTATACTGTATGCCAAAGTATGGAAACTTGAAGTGGGCCGGATTCCTCTTTATCTGCTCGATGCTGATATTGAAGAAAACTCTGAAAATGACAGGTTTGTAACTCATCAATTATACGGTGGTGATCTTGAAGTCCGTTTTAAACAGGAATTATTGCTCGGTGTAGGCGGAATTCGTATGCTCGAAGCAATAGGTATTGAACCTGATTTGTACCACTGCAATGAAGGTCATGCTGCTTTTATTGGTATTGAACGTCTTCGCGAATATGTTCAGAATCACCAGTTGTCGTTCCTTCAGGCTATTGAGTTGGTTAGGGCTTCAACTTTATTTACCACTCATACACCAGTTCCGGCAGGACACGATGCATTTACCGAAGACCTTTTACGGACCTATATACCTCATTACGCCATTCGCCTCAATATTTCATGGAATACTTTTATGAATCTTGGTCGATACATCGAAAATCATAATGATCAGAAATTTTCAATGAGCGTGCTGGCGGCTAAGCTTTCGCAGGAAATGAACGGCGTTAGTCGTATTCATGGCCAGGTGAGCAGGCAAATGTTCAAGGATATGTACAACGGATTTTACGAAAGTGAAATTCACATCGGGTATGTTACCAATGGTGTGCATCTTCCAACCTGGACAAACGCTAAATGGAAAAAACTATATATTCAGGAATTTGGAGCTGCATTTTTGCAGGATCAGTCAAATCCTGATTACTGGAAAAAAATACATAATGTCCCTGACGAACGGATTTGGCAAATCAGGCAGGAATTAAGAGGTGAATTGGTAAGTTACATCAAGAAACGACTTAAGGATTCGATGAGCACAAGTTCGGAAAAGCCAAAGCAACTTATACAGATTATGGAGTCGCTGGATAGTAATGCGCTTACTATCGGTTTTGCCCGAAGATTTGCAACATATAAACGTGCACATTTACTTTTTTCCAATATCGAACGCCTGGCCCAGATACTTGGAAATACTAAATATCCTGTACAATTTGTTTTTGCCGGTAAAGCTCATCCTGCCGATAAAGCTGGCGCTGATCTGATAAAACGGATTGTTGAAGTAGCACGTATGCCACAGTTTGTGAGCAAGATCATCTTTCTTGAGAATTACAATATGGCAATGGCCCGTAAGCTGGTTCAGGGAGTTGATATCTGGCTTAATACTCCCACTCGTCCGCTGGAAGCCAGTGGTACCAGTGGAGAAAAAGCTGTAATGAACGGTGTTGTAAATTTCAGTGTGCTTGATGGCTGGTGGGCCGAAGGTTACCGTGAAGATGCCGGCTGGGCACTGAAAGAAGAAAAGACGTATGAAAATCAGCAATTTCAGGATGAACTGGATGCTGAAACTATATACAATATCCTTGAAGATGAAATAATTCCGGCATTTTTTGACAGGGATAACGATAATGTACCTCATGCTTGGATAAAATATGTGAAAAATACAATCTCCGGCATAGCTCCACATTTTACCATGAAGCGTCAGCTTGACGATTATTATTCAAAATATTACCATAAACTTGCCAAACGCTCAGCACTTTTAAAAGAAGATGATAATGTTGCAATGCGCAACCTGGCGTCGTGGAAGTTCAGGATGATACGCAACTGGGATGGTATTGAAGTTGTTGATGTAATTTTACCGAATCCTACCAACCAGGTATTGAATCTGGGCGAACTGTTTGTAGCTGAAGTTGTACTCAATTTGGGTGATATTGCACCTGATGATGTGATGATCGAAATGGTATCAGGGCAGAAAATTAACGATCATATGGTAGAACCTCAGTCAATTCGTGAATTGAAACTCACCAAAGTCGATGGTAACCATGCACATTTCGTAATCGAGGTGGAAACTGCACTTGCCGGAGTTTTCGACTTTGCCTTCCGTATAACACCAAAAAATCCTTTACTTCCTCACCGTATGGACTTTAATCTGGTGAAGTGGGCATAGGTTAGGGAAATGGGCAAATGGGGAAATAATTTGAGCTTTTTATACCAAAACCTATACTCGAAGGAAAAGTTGCCTTGATCACAGGAGCATCCCGTGGAATTGGCAAAGCTATAGCAATTGCTTTTGCACAACAGGGTGCTTCGGTTGCATTTACTGATATGCGCCGCGACGAGATAATGGAAGCTACCGAACGTGAAATTCAGGCTTTAGGTGTGAAGGCTATGGGCTATGCTTCCGATGCCAGCTCTTTCGAAGACAGCGAACGTGCTGTTGATGAAATTGCTAAAGAATTTGGACGTGTTGATATTCTTGTAAACAATGCAGGTATTACCCGCGATAACTTACTTATGCGAATGACTGAAGCTGACTGGGACCTGGTTATAAAGGTTAACCTGAAATCAGTTTTCAATTTAACTAAAGCTGTTCAGAAATATATGCTCAAACAGCGTTCCGGTTCCATTATTAATATGAGTTCGGTTGTGGGTGTTAATGGTAATGCCGGCCAGTCAAATTATTCAGCGTCAAAGGCTGGTTTAATTGGATTTACTAAATCAGTTGCGCAGGAATTAGGCTCACGCAATATTCGTTGTAATGCTATTGCTCCAGGTTATATTGAAACCGAAATGACTGCTAAGCTTTCTGAAGAAGTGCGTACTCAGTGGGCGGCTCAAATTCCTCTTCGCCGTGGTGGCAAACCCGAAGATGTAGCACAGGCATGTGTCTTCTTTGCTTCCGACCTTTCAGGTTATGTTACCGGACAGGTATTGAGTGTTTGCGGTGGAATGAGTACTTAGTATTGCTTAAAAATTTAATTCATTAGCGGATCTCCGGACTGGAGAATCCGCTTTTGTTTTTTTTACAGTTACAGGAATTTTTATTCTTACTTTTTCAGGCGGTTAAACATTACTTTCAACCACAATAATAGTAAGGAAGGATTATAGTTAACTGTTTTGGGGAAAACTACTGAACTGTAATCCTCGCGGTTGAAGAACCATGACAACTGTTACAAGCCCCTTGTGTTAACAGCGATGACATATGTTTTACTATTCCGGTATTCCCTTTAACTGAAGTATAAAGTCCGCCTTTAAAGTCAATTGGGGTAGTAGTGTAAAAATTTCCTTTTGCATCACCATATATTGTTGCCTTCACTACTCCCGCGCCGTTTGCTTCAGTTGAAAGTATAATCACAGCATTTTTATATACTGACTGTGCTGTGCCATTATATACTGTACCGGCAATCATAAATATACCCTCACCACCACCGCCTGAAACATGGCAATTCATACAGTTTTTACCCTCATTGTGGCTTTCATTACCATTGCTGGCACTAATTAATGTTTCATCTGAATCGTCGTCATCCGTACAGGATATTCCTAAAAATTGTACTGAACAGAATAGAATAATGATCAGTAATTGTCTCTTCTTCATGTTTACGGGTTTAAATTAATGTTTTAAAACGAATACATCTGTTGAAAATTGCATATTTAACAATTGAATTATGTCATAATAAGTATTGTTATGTTTTTGGTTATATTTAAACTGCTTTCATCGCTTTAAAAATGTGATGACTGGCGTATATGCAATTATAAATTGACTTCTGTGAGATGGTCTTCAGATTTGCTTATTGTTCTTTAAACCGGAAATTATTCTTACTATTTTAACGCAGACACCTTTCCTTATGCTGAACTTAACATTTAAAATAGTTGAATTGAAGTACTGATTTTCTTTAATTTTTATATTTATTAATCGGTTAAACATATTTACCGGAATAGTTGTTAATTAGTCTCAAATCCATTGTAGTAATGCTGTAAAGAGTTACGTTTTGGAAAGAATATCACGCTTTCCCGCATTCATTTAGTTATAGTGCTTTCACTTTATACTTTTGCTGCAATAAGTTTCAGGTGATCGAAGAAAAACAAACCCTCAACAATGGCAAAAAAAAAGGACCAGAATAACTCACTTAACGAGAGTTTATCCGAAGTGAATGAAAGTGCGTTTACCAGAACAGACTTCCCGGTTGTTTGTATTGGCGCTTCAGCCGGAGGACTGGAAGCTTTGCAGGAATTTTTTCAGAATATGCCACCCAATCCCGGGGCAGCCTTCGTAATCATACAACATCTTTCACCTGATTACAAAAGCCTGATGGACGAATTACTGGCCCGGTATACGCCACTAAAAATTCATCGCGTTGAAGACGGGATGCCAGTTGAAAAGGATCATCTCTACCTGATACCACCTCGAAAAAATATGACCATCTTTCATGGTAAACTGTTGCTATCTGATCAAAATCCAGGCAGATCGCTCAATTTGCCAATCGATATTTTTATGCGTTCCCTGGCTAAAGATCAGGAGAAAAATGCAATAGGAATAATACTTTCAGGTACCGGAAGCGATGGTACTTTAGGCATTCGCGCCATTAAGGAGTATGGTGGTATGACCATGGTACAGGACGATCGTTCAGCCAAATTCGACGGAATGCCACGAAGTTCTATATCGACAGGTAAAGTCGATATTATTCGATCAGCATCGCAACTTCCATTAGAGTTATTCAACTATATCAATCATCCGTTAATCAGTAAAACGGAAAAAATAGAGCAGCAAATCAGTGAAGACGGGAACCAACTCTCAAAAATGATATCCATTTTACGAGATGAAATGGGCGTTGATTTTTCATGTTACAAGGACAGTACCATAATACGTCGGCTGGAAAAACGCATCAGCATAAACCGTTTTGCTACCATTGAAGATTATGTGAATTTTCTTTCGGGTAACCAACGTGAAGTGCATGTGCTTTTTAATGACCTGCTGATTGGTGTTACCAGGTTTTTTAGAGATGAAGAAGCATTTGAAAAGATCAAGAATGAGGTATTGCCTGTTATTCTTAAACCTAATGTTACCGGCATTCCATTACGCATTTGGTCATCAGGTTGCTCAACCGGCGAAGAACCTTATTCGTTGGCAATGATGATAAAGGAGTACCTGAATGAAAATTTTATAAACCGGGAAGTAAAAATATTCGCTACCGATATTGATTCGGATGCGCTTGACTTTGCCGGAAGCGGGACTTATCCGGAGAGTATCATTTCAGATGTTTCGCCTGAAAGACTTAACCGGTTTTTTACCCGGAAAGATGGCGGTTACCAGATTACTGATAATATCAGAAGCATGGTGATTTTTGCCAAACATAATATTCTGCGGGATCCGCCATTTTCAAAAATCGACTTGATTTCGTGCCGTAATATGCTGATTTATCTGAATCCTGATGTTCAGCAGAAGATTCTTTCGATGTTTTACATGTCGTTGAAGGAAAACAGCTTTATGTTCCTTGGAAGCAGCGAGTCGATAGGAGGGATCTCTGATGGTTTTTTTACAATCGACACCAAACACAAAATTTACAAACAGAAACCTGGTTTCCGGCCTCCGATGATGGAAAGTTTCTCTGTTTCTCCTATTCAGAATAAACGTAACGACCTCAAAAGCGTTGGTAGTTACCTGAGTCGATCTAAAGTTAAGGTTTCGCGTATCGACAGCATTTTTGATGAATTACTTGGCGAATATGTTCCTCCTTCGGTGATAATCGATGATTCATACGAAATCATTCACACCATTCACAATGTGGGAAGTTTTATTTCCTTGCCAATAGGTCAGATCAGTCTGAACTTACTGAAAATGCTTCCCAAAGAACTTTCAGTTTTAGTTAGTAGTTTGTTGCGGAAAGCCAGTGTTAACGATCAGATTGTAGTTTTCGAAAATATTATTTTACCTAAATTCCCGGATAAAATTATTGATATTTCAGGCCGGAGGCTTACCGATAATAAAACCGGAGAACGTTATTTTATTATTTCCTTTCTCGAAAAAGAAACAGCGGTAATAAAGCCGAAAAGTAAAGCACGGATTGGCCGCATTGACGTTAATAATCAATACCAGGACAGAATTGCAGAGCTAGAGCGTGAATTGCAGTTTAAAAGTGAAAGCCTTCAGGCTACTGTTGAAGAACTTGAAACCTCTAATGAAGAATTGCAATCATCAAACGAAGAACTTATAGCTTCTAATGAGGAGTTGCAAAGTACCAATGAAGAACTCCAGTCGGTAAATGAAGAATTATATACCGTAAATGCCGAGCATCAGAATAAAATAGAAGAGCTCACTGAGTTGAATGCTGATATGGACAACCTGTTGAAAAATACAAAGATAGGTACTTTGTTTCTCGACAGGGGGTTAACCATCCGTAAAATTAACGATGTTGCTGCAAGGCTTACTAATATTTTGATCACTGATATTGGTCGCCCTATCCATCACCTTTCGTTTGACAATCTGTACAGCGAATTTATGAATGATTTGCAGAAAGTACTCGAAACTCTTCAATCAAAAGAAACTGAAATACATGATAAAAACAATGATTGTTACCTGGTTAGGATTATACCTTACCGTACTGCGGAATATGCCGTGGATGGCATAATAGTTACTTTTATTGATATCAATAGTCTGAAAAATTCAGAAGTACACATCAGTCAGCTTAATAACCGCCTCGAAATGGCTATGAACCTGGGTGGTTTATCCTGGTGGGAGTGGGACTATGCAAAAAATATTCTTAAAACCGGTAATCTGAAGGCAACCATGCTGGGATTTACTCCCGAAGAGATTGGTACAGGCTATGAAGCATGGTCGGCACTGGTACATCCTGATGACGTTGAATCAAAAACCAATGCTATGCGTGAACATTTGCATGGGAATTCGCCCATGTATGAAACACAGTACCGTATCAGAACCAAGGCAGGAAATTATCTCTGGTTTATGGACCGGGGAGGTGTTGCAATTCGCGATAAAAGCGGGAAGCCAGTGAGCGTTTCGGGTATTGTAATGGATATAACGCATGAAAAAGAGACCGATCTTGCACTTCAGGATAGTGAATTAAAATACAGCCGGTTGTTTCAGACAATGGTGCAGGGAGTTGTTTATCAGAACGCAGAAGGATATATTGTAACAGCAAATCCTGCTGCCCAACAAATTCTTGGACTCACTTTAGCCCAGATGCAGGGTCGTCAATCAATTGATCCTGAATGGAAATCAGTTCGGACCGACGGTTCATTATTCCCCGGTGACGAGCATCCTGCTATGTTAGCTCTGCAAACGGGAAAGGAAGTTCACGATGTAATAATGGGTGTTCATAATCCTTTGAAGAATTTGAATACCTGGATAAATATTAATGCAATACCACTGTTTAGAGATGGAGAACCTAAGCCATACCTGGTTTATGCAACTTTTGAAGATATTACTACCAAAATAAAATCTTTGGCTCATCTGTAAGATAATGAAAAAAAATAGGATGAACACTTTTCAAATAATTGAATCCTGTTTTTCTGTTACCCGGACAGGTAACAAATAACAGGGAACAGATAGTACCGGTATCCGGCATTTTTAGGCATTTAATGAGTAGTTCTGCGATTTATTACACTTAAACGAATTTTACTATGGCTTCTGGGAATCATAATTTCTCCAAACTTCGTGAAAAAGCTGACAAAATTCTACAAAATGGAGGTGGTCCTGATAACTCAATGTATACCAGGGATTTAGAAACATTGGTGCAGGAACTGAATATTTACCAGATAGAGCTGGAACAGCAAAATGAAGAGTTAATACACACACAACTTGAACTGGAAAAAAGCCGCCAGCGTTTTTCCGACCTGTTTGATAATGCTCCTTTCAGCTATTTCTTGATTTTTGATAACGATAAAATAATCAATCTCAATGCTACAGCCTGCAAATTTTTGGGCGGCGACAAAGGAGACTTTATTAATCAGCGAATCTCAAAATTTATTCATCCGGCATCGCAGGATACTTTCCTCTTTCACTTACGTGACGTAAAGGCATCAAACAAATCATTAACCTGTGATATTAAATTGGTTTCCCGCCAAAAAGAAGAGTTTTATGTAAGGCTGCTCAGCAAAGCAGAAACAGATGAAGAAAACGGAACCCGCAGTGTCATTCGTGTTTCTGTATCAGATCATACCAGCGAAATAGAAGCCGAAATTGCCAGGAAGGAAAGTGAAGAGAAGTTCAGGCAACTGGCTGAAAATTCACCTGTTATAATATATCGTACGAGCCTGCAACCGTCATTTCGGTTCGATTATATAAGCCCTGCCGTTTTTACCATTACAGGATATTCCCCCGAAGAATTTTATCAGGATCCTTCGTTGAGACACCGGATTGTACATCCTGATGATATTTTATTGTATGAAAACTCAGAAGGAGTTGTTAACGGAGAACCAGTTATTTTGCGTTGGACACGGAAAAATGGTGCTATTATCTGGATTGAACAACGAAATTTGCTTGTTACAGATATTGGAGGCCAGCCACTAATTATTGAGGGAACTGTACGTGATATTACAGAGCAGAAAACGGCCGAAATTGCGATCAGAAGCAGCGAAGAAAAATATCGTACAATTTTTGAAGGTGCTCCGTTAGGTATTTTCCGGTCAACAAGGGAAGGACGGTTTATTGAAGTAAATCAAGCCTTTGCCAGGATGTTTGGATATCAGGATCCGGAAGAAGTTCAAAGTGCAATCTACAGCATTTCGGAACAAATGTATGTTGATACCCTGAAACGAAGCGAAATTCTGGAAAATACTTCAAAGGATAAAGTTTCAAAGTTCGAGAATATATATAAGAAGAAAAATGGTGAAATTTTTTATGCCAATTTATACCAAAGAGAAATCACCGACGAAAACGGGAATACTATTCTTGAAGGAATGGTTGAAGATACCACTGATTCGAAAAACTATGAAAAAACACTCAAATCAGCAATAGAGAAAGCCGAAGAAGGTGACCGGCTAAAAATGTCATTTCTGCAAAATATGTCGCACGAAATCCGAACACCCATGAATGCAATTTGTGGCTTCTCGGATCTTCTTCTCAATGAACGGGAGGAGAATTCTATACGGTCATATACTAACATAATCCAGAATAGTTCGCAGCAGTTACTCAGTTTGATTGATGATATTATTCTGTATTCAAAACTCCAGACTAAGATAATTCCGGTCAAACTCTCCGGATTTAAAGTGTTCAGCCTTATAAAGGATGTTTATGATTCGTTCACCATTCAGGATATTCCTGAAAATATAGTTCTTAAATACACTATAGATCCTGAATGTAAGGATGTTTTCATTCAGGGCGATTATGATAAATTGCGCCAGGTTTTGACTAATTTGTTTTCGAATGCAATTAAATACACCGACCGTGGAGAAATTAGTATTAGTTGTGCTGTTGTTGATGATAGACTTGAGTTTTCTGTAAAGGACACAGGGATAGGAATTCCTCAATCGGAACAGGAAAATGTGTTCAGTCGCTTTTACAGAGGGATGCAGGTTGAAAAAACAGCTATTCGGGGAACCGGTTTAGGTCTCAGCATTGTTAAGGAAATGGTCGATTTACTGGATGGAAATATTCAACTTGAATCGGTCCATAAAGTTGGATCCAGGTTCTTTTTCTCAATTCCTTTGATTATTGATATTCCTGTTGAAATAGATAAAACAGCCGAAAGCTCATCGGCTACTTTAATGCATGAACTTAATGTTTTAATTGTAGAAGACGAAATATATAACTTTTTGTATCTGCATGCATTGCTGGAAAAAATAGTGAAAGATATTGATAATGCTTTTGATGGTCAGGAAGCTTTGGACATGGTAAAAAGGCGAAAGTATGATCTTATTTTTATGGATCTTAAAATGCCTGTAATGAATGGACATAAAGCAACAATGGAAATCAAAAAACTATATCCCGATATTCCTGTAATCGCTCAGACGGCTTATTCGCATACTGATGAAAAAACACTTGCGTTTAAATCGGGCTGTGATGCATATCTAACAAAGCCTATCAGCAAAGCGGATGTTATTAATGCTATTAACATTGTTTTTGCTAACAAAGGAAAATAGAAAATACCTGTTTTTTTATTCCTTGCCTGAATTCGAAATAGGAAGCAGATTACTTTATCCCATAATGGGGCGCCAGTATTTTTATAAACCAGCCTGCTGGCAGAATATTTTTAAGAACCACTGCTAGTTTTTGCTCTGCTGTAGCAA
>JFJP01039916.1_pt1 | contig 22753 bp, 23 predicted proteins | sample 431651 | NCBI WGS metagenome assembly JFJP01 (sample SAMN02602958, study PRJNA72255) | Microbial mat metagenome, whole genome shotgun sequencing project. | biome: fresh water; feature: sink hole; material: water; isolation source: purple microbial (photo- and chemosynthetic) mats found in...
CGTGGTAAATCTTTCTTATTCAGACCGGCAAAGATCATCCTGTCGAGTTTTACTACATCATAACCCAGGGCCTCAAAAATACGGCGGACAATACGGTTTTTGCCCGAATGGAGTTCAACACCGATTTCCTTTTTGCTCTTTCCGCTTTCGTCGTACGAAATCTCATCAACCATTGCAATTCCATCTTCCAGCTCAACACCTTCGCCAATTTTAAGTAAATCAGCTTTGGTAAGCGGCTTGTCGAGCTCTACATGATACACCTTGCGCACTTTGTGGCTGGGGTGCATCAGTTTGGTAGCTAACTCACCATCATTGGTGAAAAGCAACAGTCCGCTGGTATTTCGGTCGAGGCGGCCAACCGGATAAATCCGTTCGCGGCCTGCATCAGCTACAAGCGACATTACTGTATTGCGGTCGAATGGATCGTCGGTAGTAGTTATATATCCTTTTGGTTTGTTGAGAAGAAGATATACTAATTTTTCCCTGCGTACTTTTTCGTCGCCGTACTGTACTTTATCAGTAGGTAATATTTTGGTTCCCAATTCGGTAACAACAACACCATTTACCATTACAGCACCTGCAACAATCAGTTCATCTGCTTCGCGACGCGAGCAAATACCTGAGTTGGAAAGGAATTTATTTAAGCGAATACTTCCATCAGGACTCGGAGCTCCCGGCTTGCTTCCCGGATAGTCTTTTTTCCCTGGTTTGCGGTCGTAACTGCTTTTGCGATCTGATGATCTTTCATATGTTTTACGGGCTGGTCTTTCACTGTCACCGCTTCTTTCGTATGGACGGCGTGCAGGCCTTTCGCTATCACCACTTCTTTCGTAAGGTTTGCGATCAGGTCTCGGACTATCTCCGCTTCTGTCGAATGAACGACGTTCCGGTCTTTCACCATCACCACTTTTGTCGAACGAACGGCGTGCAGGCCTTTCGCTATCGCCACTTCTTTCGTAAGGTTTACGCTCAGGTCTCGGACCATCGCTGTTTCTGTCGAATGAACGGCGTGCAGGCCTTTCGCTATCGCCACTTCTTTCGTAAGGTTTGCGCTCAGGTCTCGGGCCATCTCCGCTTCTGTCAAATGAACGGCGTTCAGGCCTTTCACCATCACCACTTTTATCGAATGAACGGCGTGCTGGTCTTTCCCCGTCTCCGCTTCTTTCGAAAGGTTTACGCTCAGGTCTCGGGCTATCTCCGCTTCTGTCGAATGAACGACGTGCCGGTCTTTCGCCATCGCCGCTTCTTTCGTAAGGTTTGCGCTCAGGTCTCGGGCTATCTCCGCTTCTGTCGAATGAACGACGTTCCGGTCTTGCACCATCTCCGCTTCTTTCGTAAGGTTTGCGTTCTGGTCTCGGGCCATCTTCGCTTCTGTCGAATGAACGACGTGCCGGTCTTTCGCCATCGCCACTTCTTTCGTAAGGTTTGCGCGCTGGTCTTTCGCTGTCTCCGCTTCTGTCGAACGAACGACGTTCTGGTCTGGCTCCATCACCAATTTTGTCGAATGAACGACGAGCTGGTCTTTCGCCTTCGCCACTCCTATCGAATGGGAGACGGGCTGGTCTTTCGTTATCACTGCTTTTGTCGAATGAACGACGGGCTGGTCTTTCGGCATCACTGCTTTTGTTATAAGACCGACGTGGGGCTTCATCTTTCCCCGCACCTCTGCTGCTGCTTCTACCTGTTGATGAAGGTCGTCCGCTTCCAGAGGCAGAACTTCTTTTAGGCCGGGGATCACTATTCTTCGGGGTTCCCTTTCCCGGCCTGCTATTGCGTTGCATAAAATTTTGATTTTTGCAAAGATATGCATTTTTAAGCTACAATTTCTGAAACCGCCTGTGAGAACAAACATTAGCCAGTTATAATCTGCACATAATCTGACATTTGCATAAAATATAGGACTTTACCGCTTATATCCTAAATTGAAACCAATATGCTATTGATTATTTCCAAGGTTTTCAGCTAAATATTTACTATATTTGTAATTGATTCAAGGTTTTCTTTTTGAAAGGAGGAAATATGAAACTCATTAAAGAGCGTATCATCACAGTAGGGCATTTTACCTGGTCGAGGGCTTTACTGATGCAGATCATTTTACAGGATAATAGTATTGATTGCTTTGTGGTACCAAAGGATACAGTACTTTCCCGCGGATATGTTGATTTACGGGTTAAAGAAAATGATCTGGAAAAAGCACTTAAAATCATTGATCTTGCCTCGAAAGACACCGGAAGCGCCAAGGAACAGGCAGTTCATAGGATTCAGGTTGTACGGCGGATAATGGTGCCGGTTGATTTTTCGGATATTTCGTTTAATGCCTGTAGGTTTGCGGTTAGCCTTGCATCCAAATATAAAGCTGAAGTAAAACTGGTTCATGTTTTCTATAATCCGGCCATTGATGTTTCACCTTACGCCGATCATTACTCTTATCAGATAAAATTAGTTGAAAGCCTACGGGAAATCGAAAAAAGTGCCCGCGAAAACATGCTCAAACTGGAGCATAAATTAAAAATGTGGTGTATAAAGGAAAACCTGGCACAAATACATATTACGGCTAAATTGATTAACGGTTTCAGCACTGACGAAATACTGGAATACAGCAAAAAATACAAACCTGCCCTGATTATTATGGGAACCCGCGGACTTACCCGTGACAACTACAAGGCCTTTGGCAGAGTTGCCAGCAGGGTAATCGAAAACTCAGTTGTTCCCGTGTTAGCACTTCCTTCGGGGACTGCTAATACCATCGGGGAAATAAAATCAGTGCTTTATGCTACTGACCTTGACCCATCGGATTATTCAGCTCTTAACCGGCTGATTCAAATGATGTCCCCGTTTAAAATTAAAATTCATTGCGTACATATCTGTTTTGTTGAGAAGAAACCATGGGATTCCGTTAAACTCGACGAATTAAAAGCACATTTAAAAAATGAATATAAAGGAATCGATATAGGCTTTACTAACATAGTGAGTGATAATGTAATGAACGGACTCGAAACATACATCAGGGATAATCATATTGATGCTTTGGCGGTTACGACTCATAAACGGAATCTGCTCGAAAAAATGTTTATTCCCAGCGTTTCGCGAAAGATATACAGTGAAACTGGCAAGCCTTTGCTGGTTTTTCATGCCCGGGAATAGAGATTTCAGGTTTTAGAAATCATCCGGTAAGTAAAGCTCTTTTAGCTAAAAAAGAAACCGGTATCACTTTTCACAGTTCACTATTTGTAACCCCGAGGGCCAGCCCTGAGTTTGCCGAAGAGAAGGCACTCTTCACTATTCATTATTCACTATTCACTTCAATTACATTCGCGCCATAAAAGCATCCTTTATATGGTTTAAAACCACTTTACCTCCACCCAGTAAGATCCCGATTACATCAAACCGTGTTTCCCCTTTAAAATCTGCGAACTGGATATACGCATCAGCCGTACGCACTATTGCTTTCATTTTTGCAGGTTTCACTTCCATTTCCGGTTCGCCGAAATGATCGGTTGTACGTGTTTTTACTTCTACAATCACAAGCCATTCGCCATCACGGGCAATAATATCCAATTCGTCGTGACCAAAATGCCAGTTGCGATGCAAAATCTGGTAACCGATATGCCTGAGATGCTTTTCGGCCAGATCTTCCCCGATCTTGCCCAGTTCGTTGTGGTCTGCCATATTATTTTACAAATAACCGGATCAGGTATAAAATGAGATAAATAAAAGCGAAGAAACCCAAAAAGAATAAAGCCGGCTTCATGATCTTCCGAAAGGTATCAGAGGTTCTGGCAGTTTCGCTATCCGGTAAAAACAACAGTGAAACACCATTATTATCAATATCTAAGCGGACCTCGCGACCCATAATCAAAGCACGGTTATCTGTAATATGCCCTGCCGGAAAATTGAAACACACCGGTATCCCGGCTTCCTGCGCATATTCCGATATGATCTGTTCAGCCTGTTTCCCGAACGGAACTGTATTATCATTCATTTTGATTAATCCACCCACAATCAATCCTTTAATTCCTGAAAGTTTACCGCTACGTTTCAGGTTTAACATCATACGGTCCATGTGATACAGATACTCATCGAGGTCTTCGATAAACAGGATTTTATCTTCCGTCTGAATATCCGAAGGTGTTCCGATAAGTGAATAAAGAATAGAAAGATTGCCGCCTGTGAGTATGCCCGAACCGTTTCCTGGCTTATTCGATGGTTGATTTTCAATAGTATATTCAAGTGTTTCGCCAAACAATGCTTTTCGCAAGGATTCCGTGGCATTTTCGGAACCTTCATCCGAAAAATTTATTGGCATTGTAGCATGAAGGGTTTCAATCCCATACTGAGTTTGAATATGCGAATGCAAAACAGTGATATCACTGTAACCTACAATCCACTTGGGATGCTGCTCAAATGTGCCAAAATTTATATTGTCAATAATCCTTGCCGTTCCATAACCTCCTCTTGCACATACTATAGCCTTAATACTTGAATCATCCAGCATCATCTGTAAATCGGAAGCACGCTCCTCGTCGGTGCCCGAATACTGGTTATTTACACCAAATAAATGTGGACCAGTGATAACCTGTAAACCCCATGACCGGAATGTATTGATGGCTACATCCATTTCGGACGGAGAAACCTTCCGGGCAGTTGCAACAATGGCAATTTTATCGCCGGAGGTCAGGTAAGGAGGAGTTATCATTTAAATGGATTTGAAATATCAAAAGTAATGAATCCATATTTAATCTACTGCTTAGATTAAAAGAAAACCACTGAGGCACGGAGGGCACAAAGGAACACAGAGGAATGAAAGATTCCTTATTAACTAATCCCCCATAATAGTTGTTTGTCCTATGAAAAAGAAAAAGCTTGAACCACATAGTCACATAGAGCACATAGAAGAGTTTTACTCCGTGTTTCTCTGTGTTCTCCTGACTTCGACATTTGGGTGGCGCAGACAGATTTAACGCCTTGAGAATCGCATAAACGGTATAAAAATTATTTTTTATGTCCGAATATTCAATCCTCATGAACTTAACTACGTTGAGGGTGGCGCATTGTCGAAGTCAGGAAAAAGAAAAAGCTTGAACCACATAGTCACATAGAGCACATAGAAAAGTTTTACTCCGCGTTTCTCTGTGTTCTCCGTGCCTCCGTGGTTAAAAGATCGGAAAAGAGCGGAGTCTCCAGCCTCAAAAGCCAAAACCAAAAACCCAAAACCCTTTTTCATTTTAAAAACCCATTTCATTTCATAACCTATTCAGTATCTTTGCACCCTATTTTTACCAGGAGGAAAACCATGACCGATCTCAATACCAAAACTTTTAAACGCTATACTGTAACTTCTGCCTTACCATATGCGAATGGCCCGATACATATCGGTCACCTTGCAGGGGTTTATATTCCAGCTGACATTTATGTCAGATTTTTACGTTCAAACAGGCGTGATGTCTTATTTATTGGTGGAAGCGATGAACATGGAGTTCCGATCACTATCAGGGCAAATAAGGAAGGTATTACTCCTCAGCAGGTTGTGGATAAGTATCATAAAATTATTAAGAAATCTTTTGAGGATTTAGGCATTTCCTTTGATATTTATAGCCGTACCTCCGCTCCTATTCACCACGAAACTGCTTCTGAGTTTTTCAGGAAGTTATACGACAACAACCAGTTTATTGAAAAAGAAAGCGAACAGTATTACGATGTGGAAGCCCAGCAATTCCTGGCCGACCGTTATATAACCGGAACCTGCCCACGCTGCGGCAACGAGCGAGCATATGGCGATCAGTGCGAAAGTTGCGGATCAACGTTAAGTGCAACTGAACTGATCAATCCTAAATCGGCACTGAGTGGAAACATTCCCGTGATGAAAGAAACCAAACACTGGTTTTTGCCACTCGATCAGTACGAAACCTGGCTTAAAGAATGGATTCTTGTTTCTCATAAGGACGACTGGAAAACAAATGTTTACGGTCAATGTAAATCGTGGCTGGATAGTGGTCTACAACCCCGTGCCGTTACCCGCGACCTGGATTGGGGAGTAAAAGTTCCTGTTGATGGTGCCGAAGGCAAGGTGCTGTATGTATGGTTCGAAGCACCAATCGGCTATATTTCAGCAACCCGCGACTGGTCGTCACAAACCGGTAAGGACTGGGTTCCGTACTGGAAATCAGATGATACCAAACTGGTACATTTCATAGGGAAGGATAATATCGTTTTTCATTGTATAATTTTTCCTGCCTTACTAAAGGCCGAAGGAACTTTTATTTTGCCTGATAACGTACCCGCGAATGAATTTCTAAATCTTGAAGGAGATAAAATATCAACTTCCCGGAACTGGGCTGTTTGGCTTCACGAATACCTGGTAGATTTTCCCGGAAAACAGGATGTGCTGAGGTATACCTTAGCTGCCAATGCACCTGAAACCAAGGATAACGATTTTACCTGGAAAGATTTTCAGACACGCAATAACAGCGAATTACTGGCGATATTCGGGAATTTTGTTAACCGTACCCTTGTACTTACTCACAAATATTTTGGCGGTGAAGTTCCGGCTTTAGGCGAAGTAAATGATATTGACAGGCAGGCAATGTCCGAAATTGCAGATTTCCCGGCTCGTATCGCTAACAGTATTGAGAGCTACCGTTTCCGCGAAGCTCTGAACGAAATGATGAACCTGGCCAGGCTAGGGAATAAATATCTTACCGAAACTGAGCCCTGGAAAAACTTTGCTTCGAATCCTGAAAAGGTAAAAACTATATTGAATGTCTCGTTGCAGATTTGTGCAAACCTGGCCATTCTGTGTGAACCATTCCTGCCTTTTACTTCTGCAAAGTTGCTTGAAATGCTTAATGCCAACCTGGAGCCGTGGGCAGAGTCAGGTACTTGTACATTGTTGCAACCCGGTCATAAACTTAACCAGCCGGCTTTGCTTTTCGATCGCATCGAAGATGATGTTATTGCAGCACAAGTAAAAAGACTCACGGATACCAAAGCTGAAAACGCTGCTGAAAATGCCGTAATTGCTCCTCAGAAACCGGAAATCACATACGATGATTTTACAAAACTCGATTTGCGGATAGGCACCATTACCGAAGCCGAAAAAGTAGCTAAAACTGTTAAACTGCTAAAACTTACCATTGATACCGGAATGGATAAACGCACTGTGGTATCGGGAATTGCCGAGCATTACACACCCGAACAGGTAATCGGACAAAAAGTGGTGCTGCTTGCCAATCTTGCTCCGCGTAATCTGAAAGGTATTGAATCGAAAGGAATGATACTGATGGCTGAAGACAAAGAAGGTAAACTTTGTTTTGTGTCGCCGACGGAGGCTTTTGGAAACGGAAGTGAAGTGAGGTAGTTTTGGCTGCATTCGAAGAAAACACCAGCCTTATTTAGCACAATTGAAATCATTACCGCAATTTACTTTTGCCGGAATGATACATTCAGCGACAGATATTTGATAAAATATTCACCAACATGAAGGTCGGGGCAAATGACAGCGGGAATTTATCCCTGAAAATTCCGCATTGTTGCTTTTCTCCCCTTCGCCCCATCGCCCCTCGCTTTGTCGCCCCTTCACCTTGTAAAACTAAAACACTCGTCTTCCCGTTAACTATTGCAGTTCCCTGCCATCATCTTTCAACATCCGGTAAATGGTAGTTTTACCAATGTTGAGTTTATCAGCAACCAGCCGCACTTTATTATCGTATTTATTCAGATAGTGCGTAATAATAATTTTTATATAATCGTCAAGGGTAGCTTCTTCGTTAACGAAATCAAGCATTGCCGTGGTATTTGGCAATTTAACATCCTCGGCGTGAATGGTGTTGGTATTGGTCATAACGGCGGCCAGTTCAACAATGGCTTTTAACTCACGCACGTTGCCCGGGAAAGGATATTTACGAAATTTCTCCATTGCATCTGCTGAAATAATGAGTTTCGGCATCCCGTTTTTTGCACAGAATTCATCCACAAAGAACCTCGCCAGTAAAAATATATCATTCCCACGTGAACGCAACGGGGGAAGTTCGATAGGAAGTCCCAGCAATCTGTAATACAAATCTTCCCTGAAATTCCCCTTTTTAACTTCTTCCAGGAGGTTTTTATGTGTGGCTACAATTACACGCACATCAAGCTTTTGAGGTTTGTTCGAACCAACCCTTACAACTTCTTCTTCCTGTAAAACCCGGAGAAGTTTAGCCTGCATATTCAGGTCCATATCCCCAATTTCATCCAGAAATATAGTACCATGATTGGCTTCTTCGAATCGTCCGATCCGTTGATTATTAGCCCCGGTAAATGAACCCTTCTCGTGACCAAACATCTCACTTTCGATAAGTTCGCGTGGAATTGCAGTTACATTTACTGCAACGAAAGGTTTGTTTTTTCTTTTCGAATTAAAATGTATTGCTTTAGCTACCAGCTCCTTACCGGTACCTGTTTCGCCATGTACCGAAACAGAAATGGTAGTTTTTGTAGCTTTCTCGATAAGACGGAAAACTCCGTTTATAGCCGGGCTATCGCCTTTTATCAGGTTATTGAATTCATATTTTTTTCCAATCTCGTCCTCAAGATTCGATATTCGTTGCTTGAGGTTAAAATTTGATTTAATATTCCGCATTACCGACCATATCCGGTCCTTGGTATCGGGATCCTTAAGAACATAATCGTAAATCCCTTTTTTCAGCAATTCGACTGCTGTAGAAATATCCTGCTGGCCGGATACTATTATTACCGGTAACTCGGGATCAAACTCCCTTATTCGTTTCAATACATCAAACCCACTCATATCCGGAAGATTGAAGTCGAGTGAAATAGCTGAAGGCCCTTTATACAAATTCGCCAGCAACTCTTTCCCTGATGTAAATACTGTTACATCATAATCCGGATTTTGCGATAAATGATACGAAAGAATCTTCGCATACATAACATCATCTTCTACCACAAAAATTTTAAACGTATCCATAAGTTGTCCTTTTCATAAGTTAATTTCCTAAATACGGAAAAGTAACAAAGTAAATTAAAAATAGTGTACAATTCCCAAAATGGGACTAAATTTTTCATTTCAGGATTGATTCCCTCTGGCAAAATCTTTTTGAGACGAAATGATTCTTTCGTAGCCCAATCAAATCCATATTAGAGGAAACAATAATTTTAAAAACATCTTTTTAGCGCAGAGCACTCAAGTCAGCCTTTATATTATTGATTATCAATACTATTAAAAATTTCAAAATCGAGAACTGCAGCTCCCAGATATAAAGAAACCAGATCAGGATACTACTGTGAAATGCGATTAGAAACAGCAAATCTTCATTTCTGTTACTTTGAAACTACCGGTTCTTTACAGGCAAAAAGCCTCCACTTAGTTTTTAATACAAATTTTGTGACAAAATGAATATTGCGGAAAATATTTATTATCTATCTGACTGTGAATCGGATAACTTAAGGAGAAGTTCTTCTATTTCAAAATAATTATTCCTGGTGAGAATTTCCATTCTTACTTTCTTGAAACCAGGTAATCCTTTGAAATAACCGGCATAATGTTTACGCATCTCAATTATTCCTTTATGCTCTCCTTTTTTTTGAATGGCAAGCCTAAGGTGCGATAGGCTGACATTAATTCGTTCACCCAGTTCAGGTGATGGATTTATTTCCCCTTTGTAAATAAAATCTTTAACATCTTTAAAAATCCATGGATGGCCAATAGCTGCCCGTCCGATCATTATGGCATCCACACCATATTTGTTAAACATTTCTCCGGCTTTCTGAGCATTAGTAATATCTCCATTCCCAATAACAGGAATCTTCATCCTTGGATTATTCTTCACCTCACCGATAAGAGTCCAGTCAGCTTCTCCTGAATACATCTGAGCCCGTGTGCGGCCATGGATGGTAAGCGCCTGTATTCCCACATCCTGAAGTTGTTCGGCAACATCAACGATAACTTTGCTGTTTTCGTCCCAGCCCAGCCTGGTTTTTACGGTTACAGGCAATTTTACAGCATTTACAACCTCACGGGTAATAGCTATCATAAGTGGTATATCATTAAGCAGGCCAGCTCCAGCGCCCTTCATTGCCACTTTACGAACCGGGCATCCAAAATTTATATCAATGAGTTCAGGTTTTAGTTCTTCGGCCAGTAAAGCGGATTTTATCATGGCCTCCACATTGTTGCCGAATATCTGTATTCCAATTGGCCTCTCCGCTTCATCAAAATGCATTTTAGCAGTACTTTTTACCGCCGATCGCACCAAAGCTTCCGACGAAACAAATTCAGTGTAAACCATATCGGCACCATGCATCCGGCAAATAGTGCGGAATGCAGAGTCGGTAATATCCTCAAGCGGAGCTAGTATAACCGGGAATTCTCCCAGGTCAGTTTTCCCTATTATCATTGATTCGTATTTTGGTGGTGCAAAAATAGCAACATTAACTAACGTTTCGGATTAAACCATATTCATTACTTTTGCCACAAATACAAGAGTATGCTCAGAGGCGCTTATAGTCAACTTAACAATGCAAGTAAGTTTATCTTGCTGATAACACTTGTACTCAGTTTTCTGCTTTTTTCAACATTACTCGGGATATTGATGCTTGTCCCTTTCTTCGGCTCTGATGTGATTAGCCTGCTTTCGGCACCTGACTACAGCAATGCAGCAGTTGTTAATGCAATGAAAATAGTACAGATAATGAATATGGCCGGAGGCTTGTTACTTCCGGCAATTATTTATTTGTGGATCTGTACTCCTGAAACGGAGAAATTGGGCAACCTGTATAAATCGCAATATCCGCTTACCTTAGCATTATCATTTCTACTGATTGTGCTGGCACAGCCTCTGATTGGATTGGCTAACGAACTGAATAGTACCCTTTCTCTTCCTGATTGGTTATCATCCATTGAAAACTGGATGAAAAATGCCGAAACCCAGGGTGAAATGGTAACAGAAGCTTTTCTGTCCACTACTTCAACACGCGGATTACTACTAAATATTTTCATGATTGCCATTTTGCCGGCATTTGCTGAAGAGATACTTTTCAGAGGTGCATTAGCCGGTTTATTAAAAAGCTGGACTAAGAATGTTCACCTTGCTGTTTTTCTTTCCGCTATTATTTTTTCAGGAATCCATTTCCAGTTTTATGGATTTCTGCCCAGGTTTTTATTAGGCATGGCACTTGGATACATGTATTTCTGGAGTGGAAGTTTATGGTTGCCCATAGCAGCTCATTTTGCAAATAATTTCCTTTCGGTGATGATTGAGTTCCTTTTCCGCACAGGAAACATTACGACCAATGCTGAAAACTTTGGAATGGACAATGCCGCCTGGCTTACAGCCATAAGTATTGTGGGAGTTACAGGTTTGCTGTATTACATTTACAGACTTACTGCAAACAAAACGCAGAAGATTCAGGGATTATACAATAAATCGGAAGAATAATTTCCAAGTCCCAAAACTCATATTCCAAATTCCAGGAATCAAAGTCCAAGGTAAAAAAAAAGATCGCCATCTGATGACAATCTCTTTTGCAATACTGTTTGTTACAATTATTATTCGGTAACTTTCCCTTTTTTACGGGTGGAGTAGTTTATCTTAAATGCACTTGCTTTACGCAATTCCTGTTTTACATCCGTAACAACACCCATTTTGGTCTCGCCGTCAACTTTGAGTGATGTGGTAAGCATTTTACGGTCAGCCTCATTGCGCGACTGGCGTTCAGCAGCGACAAAAGCCTGAATGTCAGAAACAGAGGAGAAGGAATTATTCAGCTGTATACGTGACTCATTCCCATATTTTGTTTGCATCGGCTGTCCAATATAAATAAAACTCACCAGTGCTTTCTTTTCGAGCTTCTGTACTTCAGTGGCTTGTGGCGGAATGATTTTAACAAGGAGCGTAACTTCGCGAATGGTAGTGATTACCATAAAAAAGAACAGAAACATGAAGATAATGTCCGACATGGAGCCGGTATTAATCCCCGGGACTTTTCGCGCCCCAGCTTTCTTAAAACGTGCCATACTATTTCCCTCCTATATTTTCAGGTTCAGCTTCGGATATTGCTACCGGCACAGCTTTTGAGATAGCTTCGCTTTTATCAGAACTCAGATCGTTAAATTTTACCCCATACTTTTGTTTCGATAGTTCGTTGCGCAGTTCACTGATTGCGGCTGCCAGTTCATTTTGAACATTGATGTAAGTATCGTATGAGGTTCCTCTGTCATTTTTCAAAGAAATAACGCCTTTTGAAACCATTATTTTCCCTAAACCTGGAATATCTTTTTCTTCCATTTCCGGCAGATCCTGGCGGTTTTGGGGATTAGCAAGGAACATTGCTTTTACTGACAAGTACTTTCAAAACATTACGTTCTTTGATATCTATGTCGGGAGGAGGATTTTTGGGATCGAGAGGCGGAGGGAGTTTTCTGGTAATACCCTGATCCGTATCGATAGACGAAGTTAACAGAAAAAAGGTAAGAAGCAGAAACGATATATCTGCCATTGACCCCGTATTTAATTCAGGACTTATTCGTGCCATATCAATAACGTTTTATGGTTTATTTAAACCATTTCACAACCGACGTATAAATCGTAATGATTACAAGCCCGGCCAGAATAATGTAGGTGGTTAAAAGTCCGGCTCCTATTAGCTTTGACATTCCGGCCGAGATATTCATTTTTGTATAAAAAAGACCCTGATCGGCAGGAGAGATGATATACGACAAGATAATTACTCCGACAAGAATAGCAACTCCAATCAGTGTACCTTTCGTACTTTTCACACTCCCTTTAATCATGGTAATTATCGGAAAAATGATAAGAGCAGCAACAGCTATAAACAGCGCAAAATAGGCTAAATATAGCCCGATATTGATTAAGCTATCCATAGTTTATTAGTTTTTAGCATTTTTGTTCTTAACCAGAATATCCATAAAGCTGATGGTTGAATCTTCCATTGAATTAACAAGTGATTCAACTTTAGCAACCAGGTAATTGTAGATAACCTGCAGAATAATAGCAACTATCAAACCGAATACGGTTGTTAGAAGAGCTACTTTCATACCTCCTGCAACAACAGTTGGAGAAATGTCGCCGGCGGCTTCTATTGAATCGAAAGCCTGAACCATACCTACAACTGTACCAAGGAATCCAAGCATTGGTGCAAGAGCTATGAATAAAGTTATCCATGACAGGTTAGTTTCCAAACGTGCCATCATAACCCCGCCATAGGAAATAACCGATTTTTCAACAATATCGATTCCTTCGTTGTAACGGTCCAATCCCTGAAAAAAGATTGAGGCAACCGGACCACGGGTATTTTTACATACCTCTTTAGCGGCGTTAATGCCATTAGCTTGTAGTTCGCTTTCAACCTTACTAAGTAACTTAGTAGTGTTGGTAGTTGAAAGGTTTAGATAGATAATACGTTCGATACTCAGACCTAATCCTATAATCAGACAGATAAGGATTGGAAACATCCACACAGCACCTCCTTCAATAAATTTATTTTTCAAAACCTGGTGGAATGATTCTGACTCTTCCAAAGGGGCTTCAGGAGTTTCAGTTACCGGAGCTGTAACAGCATCAACCTGTGAAGCAGCAGCGGTATCTGTAGTTGCACTCTCATTTTGAGCAAATGCAAAATTCGACAATCCGATAGTTAGCATTAAAGCTAATGACATGAAGGCGATTACTTTTTTCATAATGTCACTGTATTGAATTTTGTTTTAAATGTAATGTTCGATTCAGTTAAACGATAATATTTTGCGGAGAGGATGGGATTCGAACCCATGATACCCTTTTGGGGTATACACACTTTCCAGGCGTGCGCCATCGACCAACTCGGCCACCTCTCCATTATTTTTGTTCCCGAAATATCTGTTCGTAACGGGCTGCTAAGTTACAAAATAATTTTACAAACCCTCTTCCAATATAAATTAATTATATATCAGGATAATCGGGCGATGATATCTATGAAAAGAACTTTCTTCCTTCTGATAAAGGGCTGGAATATGTTTTTCATTTTGTTGTAACAGGAAATTATATAAAAAAGGATAAATGATAAGCAACTATTTTCTGCGAAATTTAAACAGGCATTGAATAACATCCATTCCAGCTAACACTTAACGGATATTCAGTGCTAGATTTTTCTGATAATGTGTTAATGAAATGAATAGAAAAAACAAAAGCGCTATCACATTTAGCACACCATATATAAGGTACGTTTGTGGCAAACCAATGATGTGGGCCAGAAAACCGGTTATCAGCATCCCTAATCCTATTCCCAGATCGAGTCCGGAAAACAGAGTTGAATTAGCCGCGCCACGACGCTGGGGAGGAACAAGATTATTAACCATTGCCTGAAAAGTAGGAAAAACTACTCCGCTGCCTAATCCCAGGAGGAAACCTGCTGCCATAAATCCGGCTACGTTAATAAAGATTCCAAGCAGAATATGCCCTGTAATAAGCAAAACAATTCCTGTCGCGGCCAGGGCCTTAGGTCCATGGCGATCAAAAATTTTACCCATATAAATACGTGCCAATGTAATACCTCCCGCAAAAACGATAAAAAATATCCCTGTATTCCCTACCCCGGTTTTCAGTGCATAAAGCGAAATAAATGAAACCAGGCCTCCATAACTTATATTTATAATCAAAAGGTTAAAAGTTACTGGCAGTGAGCTTGACTCAAGCAGGTTCCGAAATGAAAATACGGTCTTATTCATGAGCGGAACCGAAGGATATTTAATCAGTAATGTGAACAGAAATCCCGTAAAAGCCAGTACTCCGGCAAAGAAGAACATGAGCGTGTAATTATTGTTGTGTGATAGCTGAAGCCCGGTAAAAGGGCCCAGCGCCATTGGAATTGTCATTGCAAGTCCATACATGCCAATTCCTTCACCGCGTCGTTCGGCAGGTATAATATCAACAATAAGCGTACTTCCGGTTGTAGTGGCAACACCCCAAACCAACCCATGAACGAAACGAACGATCAGCATAAGTCCGAATGCTCCTGCCAGTGGGTAGCCTGCAAATATGACCGCAAATAAAAACAATGCGATTATATAAAATATTTTACGCCCGTATCTGTCGATCAGGAAACCGGTAAAAGGCCTGATGAGTAAAGCCGCCAGGGTATAAACGGCAAGGATGAGGCCGGTTTGCGCTTCATCAATGTGCAGTTCCCGAGTCAGAAACACAGGTAGCGTAGGCAGCATTATATAAAAAGCTGTAAACATGAGCAAACTGGCAAAAAAAACCAATACAAAATTGCCCTTAAAAATTGAGTTGTTTGTAAGCGACATCAGAGATTTTTATTGAATCGTCAGATAAAATGTATATTTGTATAGACAAGAAGAAATCTGACAGAGTCATTCAGGTTTGCAAAGGTATCATTTCATTTGCCTGCTTCTGCTAATCAAATAATACAATTTCTAAATACTTGCAACAGCTTGTCAAATCAGAGTTATGCGCTTGTCGTTAAACAAAAAAGGCTGTTTATAGTTTGTTTACAAGGAATTAAAGAATGAAAAACACCATAATCATATGCCTTTTGCTGTTTGTGGCAATTGCCGAGATTACGGCACAGCAGAATTTGTATCGCACACGCAACAGTAAAGTTGATTTTGTATCGGATGCTCCTTTGGAACTGATAAAAGCATCATCAGTTAAATTGCAGGGAGTAATAGATGCAGAGAAGCGTACTTTCGCCTTCAGTATTCCGACTGATTCATTCAAAGGATTTAACAGCCCATTGCAACAGGAGCATTTTTACGAAAACTACATTGAAGCGAAAGACTTCCCAACCTCAAATTTCGCAGGAAAAATTATTGAACAAGTTGATTTTTCGCTGGATGGCACTTATACTATGCGGGCAAAAGGCAAGCTGAACATTCATGGAGTAGAACAGGAACGGATAATAAAGGTAAACCTGCGAATTGTTAAAGGTGTAATTTATGCTGATGCCACTTTTACTGTTTTGCTGCAGGATCACAACATCACTATTCCGAAAATTGTGTTTCAAAAAATTGCTGAGGAGGTAAAAGTTAAGGTAACGATTGAATTTGAAAAAAAGAAGTAACGCTGTAATTCAATTTATGAAGAGCAATGCTGCATGGAGTCAGCAATATCTCTAAACTCTGATTCTGCACTTTTTGAGTTATATTTCTGAATTGAAGGAGGCTATGTAGGGCTAAAAAAGCAGATTCAATTCGTGCAAAACTGTAATTGGAATGCTCAATAAAAAATAAATTGCAACTAAGCAAATAAGTTTCCCGGGATTTTGCTAACAAAACAAAATATCTGCACCTTATGATAAGCTGTATTAATATAAAGTTATCTGAAGATCCCAAATTTCTATAAATAAAAGCAACTGAAGAAATGAAATATATAAAAGCAGGTAATCTGAAAACTACCAGATCCGTTTTGGTTCTGTTTGTTCTCCAGTTGCTGGTTACCGGCATTTCGGGTCAGAAACCTTATTTCAGGAGCATTGATGTACCTGATGAGATTCAGCAAACCTCTATTACATGCCTCTTTCAGGACAACAACAATTATTTATGGGTTGGCACGGGCAAAGGATTGTATCAGTTTGATGGCAACAATTTTACTTATTATACTGGAAATGATAGTCAGGCGGCATTGCAGGTTTCGGCTTTGTATATGACAACGGATCAAATTCTTTGGGTAGGAACACGCAAAGGTGACATTTACAATCCAAAAGGTGACAGCCTGCAACTTTTTGATCCTGAGGAAGGCAATCCAAAAGCTGCTGTTACAGGTTTTGCAACGGACAAAATGGGTAACCTCTGGTTTTCGACCTATGGGGAAGGCATATATTATTATAACGGAAAGCACATTTATAATATTAACACTGACGACGGATTAACTGATAATTACTGCTATACCATTACAGCAGATTTACAAGGTAGAATGTGGATTGCAACTGACGGTGGAATTTCGGTATGCAGCCTGGAGAATGGCAAAAAAATAATCCGGAAAATCACAACTACTGAGGGCTTGCCTGATAATATTGTACTAAGTCTGAGTGTTGACGGAGATGTTATGTGGGCCGGCATGCAGGATGCAGGCATTTGTAAACTCGATATCAATACGTTGAGTATATCCGGCCCAACGCATCCGGGAAAGTGGGCTTTTGGTCCTGTAAATGATATTGTTACAGGTAAAAACTGGCTATGGCTTTCGACCGAGCGAAACGGGATTATCAGTTTCGAACCATCCACCGGAACTATTAATGGCAAATACAGTAACTCCGAAAATGTGAATATATCGCGCATAAACCGGATGTATGCCGATAAACAGGGGAATTACTGGATAGTTTCCGGAAGCCAGTTGCTGCTTTCTTCGGGAAATGATCTGATCCATTATAATGAAACAGACCTGGCATCGGGAAAAAACATACATAGCTTACTTACTGACGTTAGCGGGAACATATGGTTCAGCACGGATAAAGGCTTGTTTGTACTGAACAGGAATAGCGGGAAAACAGAACGGATTACATTGTCAAAAAAAGCTACAACTCACGTTATCAGCCTTTACGAAGATGACAAAGGCAATATCTGGGCCGGAACATTCGGAAGTGGTTTGTTCTGCATTAATTCGGATCGGCAACGTATAAAACTATTCAGCGAGGCTGATGGACTTACCAATGGAAATATACTTTCCATTGCCGGCAAAGGAAAGGAAATGTGGCTGGCAACGCTGGGCGGAGCTTTTAAGTGTATACTAAGCGGAGATCCACATGCAGGCAACTCTCAGGTTTCATTTATCAATTACGGAGATCAGTACTTCCCGGGCAACAATTATATTTATTCTGTTTTTATTGATTCGCGTAACCGGGTCTGGTTTGGTACTGATGGAAAAGGGATTTCAATGCTGCATAATGGCCGGTTTACTAATTTTGATAAGGCGCAAGGTTTGAAAAACAACATCATTTATTCGATTACCGAGGATAGTGGCGGAGATATATGGTTCAGCACATCAAATGCCGGCTTATACCGTTATAACGGAAAAACATTCCGTAATTATTCAACAGCAGATGGATTAAGCGATATTCATATCACAGGTCTGCTGGCCGATAAAAACAACCATTTACTTATAGTTCACAATAACGGAGCTGACATACTTGATATCCGTAACAATACATTTATATATTATGGCGCAGGTGTTGGCATGTCGGGAATAAATCCAGACCTGAATGTGTGTACCCTCGAAAACAGTGATGTAGCCTGGCTTGGCACACAAAACGGGCTGATACGCTTGCAGATACCCGAAGATTTATCAAAAAGACAGCCACAGCTTCAGCTGGATCTGATTTCTGTATTTCTTGGAAAAGAGAATTTTATAGGAAAACATGTTTTTAAATACAATCAGAATCACATCTCTTTTCATTTTAATGCATTCTGGTATATTGCTCCTGACATGGTAAAGTATCAGATCCGGTTAAAAGGTTACGACCTTGGCTGGATTGACACACGCAACAACCTGGGAACTTATTCAAACCTGCCTCCCGGCGAATATACATTTGAAGTACGATCCTCCATAAAAGGAAATTTCAGCCGGTCGGGAATAAAGTCGTATACTTTCAAAATTGAAAAACCTTTCTGGAAAACCAATTGGTTTATCGTTTTGTCAGTACTCAGTCTGGCCATGGCCATATACCTGATTATTTTTCTTCGCGAAAAAGCGCTAAAACAACGTGATGCCATTGCCCGCGAAAAAATAATGTTTCAGTTTCAGACATTGCGAAGCCAGGTAAATCCACATTTCCTGTTCAACAGTTTCAGCACGTTGATTTCAATCATTGATGAAGATAAAAATGTAGCTATTGAATATGTAGAAAAACTTTCGCAGTTTTTCCGTGATCTGCTTGAATACCGCGAAAAAGACCTTATTCCGCTCAGCGAAGAAATTAAGTTGATTGACACCTACTATTATCTGCAAAAGAAACGTTACAACCAAAACCTGCAGCTTCTAAAAGATGTTAATGAAAAAGAACTTACCTCGCTTATTCCGCCAATGGTATTACAAATGTTGGTCGAAAATGCCATCAAGCACAATATTGTTTCTGCAGAAAGGCCACTCACGGTGAGAATATTCACTGATGAAAAATACATCACTGTGATCAACAACTTTCAACGAAAGAAAGACAAAGAGCCATCAACAGGCATTGGAATTACAAATATCAGAAACCGGTATGCCTTGCTGGGTTTTGGTGAAATTATAATTGAAAGTTCAGATGAGAGCTTTATTGTTAAACTTCCAATAATTTATTCTGCAAAATGAATGTATTAATCATTGAAGATGAATCGGCAACAGCACGCCGACTGCAAAAGCTGCTTCAGGAAATTGACCCGGCCATACAAGTGCTGGCAATACACGAGAGTATTGAACAAACCGTGAACTGGCTTAGCAAGCACGGCGAACCGGATCTGATGTTTATGGATGTAAATCTTTCGGACGGACTAAGCTTTGGCGTTTTTAAAGAAGTGGATGTGAACTGCCCGGTGATATTTACAACAGCATATGATCAGTATGCAATACAGGCATTTAAGGTTAACAGCATTGATTATTTGCTGAAGCCGGTTAACAAGGAAAGCCTGGAGGAAAGCCTGCGCAAATACCATAAACTGCAACATAAGGAAGGAAAACCAAAAATTGATATCGCAAAGCTTGATATTGCCAAACTTGCACTTGCACTTGGTATTCAAAAGCCTGATTATATGAAGCGGCTGATTGTACGCTATGGAGAAGTTATAAAAGCGATTGAAATGAAGGATGTAGCCTACTTTTATTCCGACGAAAAAATTGTTTACATGGTGCTGAAAGAAGGCAAGTCGTACCCGGTAGATTTTACCCTTGATCACATGGAGACACGCCTCGATCCGGAGTTGTATTTCCGTATCAACCGGAAGTTCCTGATAAGTTATCATGCTATTGAAAAAATGATTTCATACAGCAAATCGAGGATAAAAATTACTTTAAATCCTGCTTGTGAGCTCGAAGCCATTTCGAGTACTGAGCGTTCGGGCGATTTTAAAGAATGGCTGGCAGGGAAGTAACCATCTTATAATAGTTACAGGAACTAAAAAGCCTTGCTTTTTAATGAATGACAGCCTATAAAAATTTAGTTTTAAGTATTTGGGGATAGCGTGTCGGTATATGATTTCCTGCAAAAAGGGAAGATCAGCAAATCCGGTCGCCAGGCTTAATATATATTATTTCAACAAAAACCCAGGTTTAAACCGGTTCAGTGGCAATAAATTCCAGTTCATCCATCTTCAGTTTTTAGTTTTTACTATCGGGCGTTACTTTGCTTCATCAAAACAATTTAACCCTATAAAAATTATTTTATGAAAACATTCATTCTTTTACCTGTACTGGCTCTATTATTTGCCTCATGCTCAAACAGCGATACAACTTCTGATCCGGTTGCTGACCTCACCACACAAACCAATATGGTTGCTCAGAGCGACTGGAGTATTACCAGGTTTACTGACAGCGGTAATGACGAAACGTCCGACTTTACAGGCTACAAATTCCAATTTAATGCTGATGGCACATTTGTTGCAACTTCCTCTGAAGCAACTTTCAAAGGAACCTGGGTATTGGGAGTAGGAGAAACCAAACCTGATGACAGTGGCGATGATGCTACAGACGATAAATTCAATAAGCTTACCATCACGGTAGCAGGAAACAAACAAATGGAGCATCTGAGTCACAAATGGCTTGCTGAAAAAATAACTGCTACCGAAATATGGCTTCGTGATGACAATGTAGCTTCAAATGAATTACTAAGATTTGGCAAATAATAGCTTTCTTATATCAAACTGCAAAACGAATTCACCATGAAAAATACAACAATCTTACTGGCTATCCTCCTTTTTATGACCACCCTTGCTCATGCCCAGAAATACATGACTAAAGGTGGAACCATCAAATTCTCTTCAGAAACTCCGATGGAAAAGATTGAAGCATTGAACCGACAAGTTAACAGCGCGTTGGATTTTTCAACCGGAAATTTTGTTTTCAAAGTGTTGATTCGTGGTTTCGAATTCGAAAAAGCTCTGATGCAGGAGCACTTCAATGAAAATTATATGGAGTCGGAAAAATTTCCTAATTCAACATTTAATGGGAAAATTACCAATATCAAAGATGTGAACCTTGGGAAAGAGGGCATTTATAAAATAGTTGTTGAAGGTGAATTATCGATGCATGGTGTTACAAACAAAGTAAAAGTAAACGGAACACTTGAAATTAAAGGTTCAAAGGTTTTAGGAAAAGCTACCTTTAATGTATCGCCAAAGGATTACAACATTACAATACCCAAAGCAGTTATCAAAAATATTTCTGAAGCCATTCAGGTTGATGTAAATGTATCGCTCGATAAGTTAATCAACTAATTCCCCACTATATATATCCGCTTTGCCGGGCAACCAGGGCCTTGTTCTGGTTGCAACACTATCACTACCTTACTTCATTGCCAGGATTTTACACCTTGGAAAAAGCTCTCCGGCTAATTGCCAGGGAGTTTTTTGTTTTGCTGGTTTATCCACACAGATTAACTTAACCTGAACTTGCTGCAAACATTGTAGTTGTTTGTTTTATCAAACTTACTGCCAGTTTGTTATATATTTAGAATCTGATATTATCGGTATAAAATTCTGAAAAAAAGGCCAATAATTCGGTGAAAGCCAGATGCACAACTTTTATTTTACTCCCGATACTGATAATCCGGTTGATAGAATTAATTTTACATCGGCTGATTGGGAAGGCATATAAACACAAACATTAACTCTCCTAGCCGGAAACATGTATATTCTGACCACTATTTTCTTATTGTCGGTAATGCAAAATTTGCATGCTGCTGATATTGGATTGCTTAGAGCGATATATGAAAACAGGAATCCAATTTTTGATGCAACCTTTATTTTTATTACAAATTCTGCTGCAGTCATAGCTTTCGGAATACCGGTGATCATGTTACTAATTGCCAGGTTCCGGAAAATTACCGGATTGCGACTTAATGCCCTTTTGCTGATTATGCCGGTAGCGATATCCGCACTTATTGCGAATATTTTAAAATACATTATTGATTCGCCCCGACCCTTTGAAATATATCCGTTCATTGTGAAACTCAGCAGTGGCGGCAGCCCGTCATTTCCTTCGGGACATACTGCTGATGCATTTGCATTTGCGGTAGCTGTATGTTTGGTGTATCCAAAATGGTATACAATTATCCCGGGGCTGATATGGGCTTCACTTGTAGGATACTCGCGAATGAGCCTTGGAGTACATTTTCCTTCCGATGTTCTGGCAGGAGCAATAATTGGTTCCGTATTTGCTATTGCGTATATTACTATCGCCAGAAAGAAACACTGGCATTCAGCATAGTACCGAAATATTTTGATTAATCCGACTCAGGAAAAGCACTTTTTCATTACCCAGACTTCAGCACCAAAATAAGTGGTTAAGGTTCCTGGTAAAAGAACAATAATGTGCTTATATGACGCAGCATGATTCGCTGATCCCTTATTTGCAATATATCCCAAAATATAGTTACTTTTGCACACCAACAAACTATGGCCCCATAGTTCAATGGATAGAATTTCAGATTCCGGTTCTGAAGATTTGGGTTCGAATCCCGATGGGGTCACATATATACACTGATTATCAGATAGTTATAAATTATACGTGCAAATGTACGTGTAATTATTTTTATTTACTCTCACTTTTGCGCC